>Ga0208480_1000030_pt1 | contig 56602 bp, 59 predicted proteins | sample NGESurshal092012_4_FD_184485 | JGI IMG/M metagenome (GOLD analysis project Ga0208480, IMG submission 184485) | Arctic peat soil microbial communities from Barrow, Alaska - NGEE Surface sample F53-1 shallow-092012 (SPAdes) | ecosystem: Environmental > Terrestrial > Soil > Wetlands > Peat ... | reverse complement strand
CGCCTGGTATGGCAACGATCCCAGCGAGATGAACGTGTTCGGGTCCCGCATCCGCGGACACTTCTCTCCTTACTTCTGGATCATGGTGCTCTTTAATTTCGTTATTCCGTTTGTGTTCCTGGGCATACGGCGCCTGCGCACGGTCCGGACGACAACTTTCGCCTCAATAACGGTACTAATCGGCATGTGGCTCGAGCGCTATCTGATCATCGTTCCCACCTTGAGCATGCCGCGGCTCGCCGCCGCTTGGGGACATTACTCGCCGACCTGGGTCGAAATCTCGATTACCGCTGCCACTTTCGCAACGATGGCTCTGCTCTACCTCTTCTTCGCGAAACTGTTTCCAGTGGTTTCGGTTTGGGAGTTCGAGCCGCATTCGAATAAGGAGGCTTAAAGCGAACGTGTATCTTGCCGGCGATTTCATGGAAAAAGAAGCAACCATCCACGCCTTGCGGGAAATGAAGGCGAATGGATTCGGCGCGGACCGCCTGGATGTGTTTTCCCAAGAGCCGGTGGATCTGCCCCGCGGGCTGCTCGAACGTCCCGCTCGCATGTCTTTCGCCTCGGTTGCCGGCGCGGTTATCTTCTGCCTGCTCGCCATAGGATTTGTTTACTTTACCCAATACAACTACCCGCTGGTTACCGGAGGGATGCCGTTATTCTCTTTCTGGGCGACCGGTGTCGTGTTCTATGAGCTGGCCATGTTGGGCGCGATTCTTACTACCTTCTTCTGGTTTCTGCGCGAAAGCGGTCTGCCTCGTCGGCGTCGGCTCGCGGTGCCTGTGGTTCCACCCGGCGCAATCTGCCTGCGCGTCCGCTGCGGCCCCGAACAACAGGACGACGCCGCCCGTTCTCTCAGGCTCGCCGGCGCCGTCAACGTGCGGGAACTCGAAGAGAAGCCATGAAACGATCCAGCTTTCCGTTCCTGCTATTGGCGCTTGCTTCCACCCTTTCGGCCGCGGCAATCAAATCGCCTCCCTGGGAGCAACCCCGCCTGCTCGCCGGGCGTGACCTGTTTCGCGAGAACTGCGCCGTCTGTCACGATATCGACAAAGACCAGAAACACACGCGAAAGTTCGGTCCGAGCCTCGATCGTCTTTTCAAGAACGCAAAGCTGCCGCTGAGCCATGCCAAGCCGAACCGGCCCTATGTGGTCGTCAGAATTAAATTCGGCGGAGCCCTCATGCCCGCCTTCCGCCAAACTCTGAACGACTCGCAAATCAACACGCTGATCGATTACATCGAATCGAAATAGGGAGAAGCGGAGAGGAGCATTCGTCGCGCCGGGCCACGCATGCATCCGATGCGCGCAGACGTTACACAATAGAGGCATGGATGCTTCGACACGCAAGGAATCCGACAGCATGGGCGCGATTGAAGTGCCCAGCGATAAATATTGGGGCGCGCAGACCCAGCGGTCGCTGATTCATTTCGATATCGGAGAGGACCGGATGCCGCCCGAGCTGGTTCGGGCGTTCGGGGTGCTGAAGAAATCCGCTGCTCTTGTGAATCGGGATCTGGGCAAGCTGGACGACGAGAAAACCAATTTAATTGTGCGGGCGGCGGATGAGGTCATATCGGGTCGGCTCGGCGATCATTTTCCGTTGCGTATATGGCAAACCGGCAGCGGAACGCAAACCAATATGAACGCGAACGAAGTGATTTCGAACCGGGCTATCGAATTGGCGGGCGGGGCGATGGGCGGCAAGAAGCCCATCCATCCCAACGACCACGTCAATATGTCGCAGTCGTCGAATGACACCTTCCCGACCGCAATGCACATAGCGGCGGCTGAGCAGGTAGAGCGCAAATTGATTCCTGCCGTCCAGGAGCTACGCGATGCGCTCGGTCGAAAAGCTAAGAAATTTTCAAAAGTGGTGAAGATCGGGCGGACGCACCTCCAGGACGCCACGCCGCTCACAGTAGGACAGGAGATGTCCGGGTGGGTTTCGCTGTTGGACCGCGATATTGAGCGATTACGGGGAGCTTTGGGAGGGTTGTACGAACTGGCGATCGGCGGGACGGCGGTTGGCACCGGGATCAATGCGCCCCCGGAATTCGCGGACCGGGCGGCGGCGAAGATTGCCGAATTGACAGGTTTGCCGTTTCGGTCTCATCCCAACAAATTCGCGGCGCTTTCGGCGCACGATGAGCTGGTTGCGGCGAGCGGCGCGCTCAAAACATTGGCCGCTTCGCTCATGAAGATCGCAAACGATATTCGCTGGCTGGCCTCGGGGCCCCGCTGCGGACTGGGCGAGTTGATCATCCCGGAAAACGAGCCGGGATCGTCCATCATGCCCGGCAAAGTGAATCCGACGCAGTGCGAAGCGGTAACCATGGTGGCGGTGCAGGTGTTCGGAAACGACGCGGCGATCGGATTTGCCGGTTCACAAGGCAATTTCGAGCTGAACGTTTTTAAGCCCGTGATCATTTACAATTTCCTGCATTCCGTGCGGCTTCTGGCGGATGCCTGCCGGAGCTTTACCAAACACTGCGTCATGGGCATTGAGATCAACGCTTCACGGATTGACGAATACGTCCGGAATTCTCTAATGCTGGTGACGGCCTTGAGTCCGGTGGTGGGTTATGACAAGGCGGCGCAGATTGCACATACCGCTCACTTGGATGGATCGAGCCTGCGGGAAGCGGCGATGAAGCTTGGATACCTGACGGCCGATGATTTTGATAAATGGGTGAAACCCGAAAAGATGACTCATCCCACCTGAGCCCGGTTCGCGCACCGGGCAAAACAGCTCACTGCTATACGATCGTGAATCTACAGCGCGGATCGACGCTCGCGACACAGGTTCGCCTGGCCGGAACCAGCGCCGCTCGGCGGAAGGGTCTGCTCGGAATGGGCAGTCTGGAATCGGGATCGGGCCTCTGGATCGCTCCCTGCGAAGCGATTCATACCTTTGGCATGAAAATGTCCATTGACGCTATATTCCTGGATCGTGAGCACCGGGTGAAGAAACTGAAGGCCGACTTGCGGCCCTTTCGCATTGCCATCTGCCTGCGGGCGTGCTCCGTACTCGAGCTCGAGGCGGGAACTATATTGCGAACAGGCACCAAAGTGGGCGACTGCCTTCTGTTTCAGGCTGCCTGGCAACCCTGAAGCGGCAGACCGGGCCAGCCGATGAGTTTATCGGGGGATGCCTATTCTCATACAAGTTGTCCTGATCGCGGTCGTGCTCACGGCCGGTATTTACGATCTTCGCTACCGCCGCATTCCGAACTGGCTTAATTTGAGCGGCATTATTTTGGGCTTGGGCATTAACACGCTGCTATTTGAGGGGCATGGTCTCGAGGAGGCCTCGCTTGGCCTTCTGTGCGCGCTGGCGGTCTACGTGCCGCTGTATCTCATTCGCGGCATGGGCGCGGGCGACGTGAAATTGATGGCCGCGGTGGGCGCTATTGCCGGTCCCGCGAATTGGCTAGGCATTTTTATCGCAACTGCGTTCTTTGGAGGATTTGTAGCTCTGGTGATAGTTGCCGTAAAGAAACGGTTCCACCAGACCTGCCTCAACCTGATCCTCATACTAGTTGAGCTGTCCCGTTGCCGCTTGCCCGCTCAGAGAGACTCACGCCTGGACATTCACAATTCGGAAGCGCTGCGCATTCCCCACGGGGCTCTGATCGCCACTGGATCAATTGCCTTTCTACTTTTCAGCGCCGTTGCTTAATACCCAGCTGCTCCGGGTATATGCGTTACTGGGGACCTAAGCTCCTGTAGCACCGGCGCAACGGAATCTAACGAAATTTCTCCATTCAGCCGATTAGGAGCTTAGACGTTACTTACTAACACGTGGAATATATGCAGGCGACGGCAGTTCAGAGTTGGGATGTAACCCACACCGGGAGTAGCCGATGGTATGTGCGGCTTTTCCCTTCTCTGACAGACTTTGCGTTTCTTCTACCCGTGTTTTTACTCTTTGTGATGTTACCCGGCCCTTCGATTCTTCTCGGAGATGGCGATACCGGCTGGCACATCCGGACCGGCGACTGGATTTTGCAGCACAGAATGGTTCCGACGGTCGATTTCTTTTCGTTCACCAAGGCCGGACAGCCTTGGTTTGCATGGGAGTGGGGCTGGGATGTTTTGTTTTCCGCAGTACACCATTTTGCGGGATTAGCCGGGGTGGTTTTTGTCAACGTATTGCTGCTGGGCTTTATCTCGGCCTTGCTCTTCCGGTTGATCCGCCGTTGTTCGGGGAACGATCTGCTCGCTTTCCTGTTGACCATCCTTTCCACTTGCGGATGCATGATTCACTGGCTGGCGCGCCCGCACCTGTTCTCCTGGCTGTTCGTGCTTATATTCGCGCACATCATACTCTCAGCCGAAAACGGAAATAAGAGGCTGCTCTGGTATCTGCCGCTGGTAACGCTGCTCTGGGCCAATATTCATGGGGCCTTTTTCGTTGGAATCCTGATGCTGCTGGCAAGCGCGATTGGCGAGGCCGCGCGCGCTTTGGGAAACACGGAGAACTGGCTCTCAGCCGCCTGGAGCGGATCGAAAGCGTATCTGACCTGCGTTCTGGCCTGCGCCTCGGCCAGCCTGGTCAATCCGTACACATGGCGCCTGCACGTCCATATCTATAGGTACTTACTCGACTCCAAGTTGTTGGACAACATTCAAGAGTACCAATCCATTAATTTTCATCATGGTCCGGTAATCTTCTTCGAATGCATGCTTTTGCTGGGTGTTGGATCGGCGTTGTGGTGCCTGCGTTCGGGCAAGATCTCCGCGGCGATTCTAATTGTGCTGTGGGCTCACCTTGCGTTGGTCTCAGCACGAAATGCGCCCATCTTCTTATTGATCGCCGCCCCTTGGACGGCTTGCATGCTGCAAGACACGGCATTCCGTGTGAGATCGGTCCGCGCCTTTAAGAGCATTGCCGCCACGCTTTCGGAAATCTGCAATGAGCTTCGTCCGCTGGAACGCATAAAGCGCCTCCATTTTGTCTCGGCTGTAATCGTCCTGTTCCTGGCGGGCTTGTTTGCCTCGAGTAAACCGGGATTCGCGGCGGAATTCGATACACGGAAATTCCCCGCCGAGGCGATTCCGGTGATTGAAGCCGCCAAAGCCTCGCGTATCTTTACCTATGACCAATGGGGCGATTACCTGATCTATCGGCTGTATCCGTCAGAGCGCGTTTTTATGGACGGTAGAAGCGATTTCTACGGTGTGGAATTTGTAAATCGATATCAGCACATGATCGCCGCCGGGTTCGACTCGGAGGCGGATTTGAAGCGCTTCGCTATCGACATGGTCATCCTCAAACCGGATGCTCCCTTAGCGACGCTTCTGAAGCAATCGCGCGATTGGAAGTTGCTCTTGGATGACGGCCGCGTCCTGGTATTCCAGCCGAGAGCGACCCCGCGCGATGGCGTGCAATCTTCATCCGTTCTTCGGAACGGAAGAAACGGGCTTGAGGCCTTTGGGCTTGCAAGTTGATGGCTCTGGTTCAAAAGTTAATTCAGGAAAGGAGAAGCTTTATGGTTACCTCATTTATGACCGCGTTCTGGCAGGAAGAGGACGGGCAAGATCTAGTCGAGTATTCCTTGCTGCTGGCGTTTATTGCTTTGGCTGCGGTGGCTCTGTTATCGAGCGTCAAAGGCAGCATTGCCTCGCTGTGGACGAGCATCAGCACAGCCCTGGCCAATGCCGTTACAGCCTCATCGTAGAGAGACGGTGCAGTTGAGTTCGCGAGAGCCGCGGATACTTCCCATCGGTGCTGTGGCTCTCTAGGATTTTACAGTTGTCGAAGCTTCCGCGGTTTCGCGGAAGCCCGGATTGTGCGTGGATTGGATTTGTGTCTGGATTCGCAAGGGACCGGGACATGGGATGTTCCGCTCCTGGAAGGTTATAGAGCTCCAATGAACCGACGTTTAGTTGCTGTTTTCGCGTTCGCCCTCGTAGTGGCAAGCGTGACTAGTTTTCTGGTTTATCGGCTGGTGATTCTACGCATGCAGTCTCCGACGCACCAGGCGGCCGCAAACAAGCTTGTAGTTGCCGCGCACGATCTTCAGGTGGGCACCCTCATCCAGGATGCCGATCTGCAGGAAAGTTCTTGGAATGGTCCCATCCCTCAGAACGCCGTCAAGAGCCGCCAGGACGCGCTGGGCCGTGGCGTGATCGCCAATATCTACCAGGGTGAGCCGATTCTGGACGAAAGACTTGCGAACAAAGGAGCGGGAGCCGGTCTCGCGGCGACGATTCCCGTCGGAATGCGGGCGGTCGCTCTCCGGGTGAATGACGTCGTCGGGCTAGCCGGATTTGTCTTGCCTGGGATGCATGTCGACGTGCTCATTGCTGGAAATGCCCCGGGAGCCGATGCGGGAAGGGGAGAAACCTTGTGCCGCACCGTGCTACAGAACATTGACGTGCTATCCGCCGGTCAGCAGATTCAGAAGAGCACCGAGGGCAAGCCGGAATCTGTGCAAGTGGTTAATCTTCTGGTGACGCCTGAGCAAGCCGAAGTCTTGAATCTGGCTAGCGATGAGACCAAAGTTCAGTTGGTCTTGCGGAACCCGCTTGACACCAAGGAGGACCCCACGAAAGGGACGTCTCTCGCAAAACTATTCGGCCAGCCGGAAGGCAAGCCGGTCGCGGATCCGCTTGTCGTGAGGGCGCCCGCCAGACCGCGTGCCGCTCCTCCCGCGCGCCGCGCGCCCCAGGTAACCACTATTGAGGTGTTCAGCGGAAACAAGAGAACCGAACAGACGTTTGAAGCGCCCCAGGAGAACAAGTAAATGAAAACTCTGGCCTGCCAATTTTTGTTTGCCGTTCTGGTCCTGGGCCAGGCGGCGCTCCCGGCGCGCCCCACCCCTGACGGAGCCGTATCCAACGGACCCGCTTCGCCGCGAGTGGGGGCATCCACCGGACAGAGTCCGGACGCGGAATCCCAAGCGTCCGCTTCCGCGGACCTTACCGTGACGGTGAACGACTCGATTGTCCTGCAGCAGGCTGCCGGCATCCGGCGTGTTTCGATCGCCAGCGGAGACATAGCGGAAGCGGTCGCGATCAGTTCTACCGAACTGCTGCTGAACGGAAAATCGCCCGGGACCACCAGCCTCATCCTGTGGGACCCGAAAGGCAATCGCGCGATGTTTGAGTTGCATGTGCTCGCGAGCACCGCCAAGGTCGATGCCGTCCGTGGAGAGTTGCGGAGCGAAGTGGGCGCGGGCGTCTCTTTGACCGACGAGGATGGAAATGTCTTTTTGCGGGGCACCGTTCCGGACCGGATCGTGGCCGATCGCGCCTACAATATCGCCTCGACGCTCGGCAAAGTTGTAAACCTGTTGAGAGTCTTGGTTCCGCCGGGCGAACCGCAGATTCTTCTGAAAGTGCGCTTTGCCGATGTGGAGCGTGAAGCCGCAATACAACTTGGCGTGAATCTCTTTAGCTCCAATCAGTCGGCGGGAGTGGGCAGCAGTACGACCGGTCAGTTTGGTCAGGCGCCCACGCTTCCCCTGGGGGCTTCCTCGACGGGCACTGCGCTTAGCGACTTCCTGAATATATTTTATTATCGTCCGGACATCAATCTCGGCGCCGTTATTCAGGCGCTTGAAACGAAAAACGTGCTGCAGATTCTGGCCGAGCCCGATCTTCTCGCGACCAGCGGAAAGCCTGCCAGTTTTCTGGCGGGCGGCGAATTTCCATTCCCTACTTTGCAGGGAGGCGGGGCCGGCGTAGGGCAGATCACGATTCAGTTCAAAGAATTTGGAATTCGTCTCGGCTTTCTTCCAACGGTTACGCCCCGGGGCACGATCCAACTCGTCGTAACTCCCGAAGTAAGCTCGCTCGATTATGGCAACGGCCTGACCGTAAGCGGATTTACGATTCCCGGATTGGATACGAGGCGAGTGCAAACCCAGGTCGAATTGGAGAATGGCCAAAGTTTTGTCATCGCCGGACTGCTAAACAACCAGGTGATCGAAAATCTCAACAAAATTCCGGGTCTGTCCAGCATTCCTTTGCTCGGAAAGCTCTTTCAATCGCGTTCTTTGCAAAAGAACAACACGGAGCTGCTGATCATTGTGACCCCGGAGCTGGTAGGTCCTATTCCGGCCGGCGCCAGGCGTCCGGAAGTCAATATGCCTATACCGTTCATGAAAGGAACCGCGAAGTCCGTTCCGCAGACCCCGGGACCGGATGTTACCGGTCCGCTACCCGCGCTGCCCCAAGTGCAAACGCTCCCTATAGAAGAGTTGAAGAGCGAGATGCAGTCGATCAGTCCGGCCTCTAACCCCACTGCCGCGATGCAGCCGGCGCCTACGCTACCGCCATCCGCGGGTACATCCGCAGCGAGCGGCCCGGCCGATTCCTCCAGCCCGAATCGTTGATCCATGCGCTATGAGTGCCACTAGACTGTTACTTCACATAAAAGACGAAAGCCTGCGTCACGAGGCGATCGAGGCGCTTCGGCGCCCCGGCAGCCAGATCGATTTCGATCAGAGCGATTCCGACTGGGACGCGCTCGTCGAGCGGATTGGCAAGAGCAAGCCGGACGTGCTGCTGCTTGACCTCTCCTCCGTGCCATCCGAGCTCAATATCGCCATTCGCCAGCTTCGCCACTACGCTCCGCGAATTAAAGTCATCGCGCTTCATCCGAGCGCGGACCCGCAAATCATCCTGTCGGCGATGCGCGCCGGCGTGAGCGAGTTCCTGTATCCTCCGCTCGAGGAGACCCTGGGCGCGGCGGTCGAACGCCTCTCAGGCTCGGTAGATTCGGACAATGCGCCGGTTACCCGCGGGAAACTGATCGGCTTTCTGTCCGCGAAAGGGGGCTGCGGCTCCACCACTCTCGCCTGCCATGTGGCTTCCGACCTTCAAAGCCTTACCAAGAAAAACGTCTTGTTGGCCGATCTGGATCTGACCTCGGGCTTGGTCGGGTTCCTCATGAAGACCCCCAGCTCCTACTCGATTCTCGACGCTATTAAGAACCTCTCACGGCTCGACGAGAGCCTTTGGAAGGCCTTGATCGTGGAACAGAGGCCGGGTTTGAGCGTGATCCCAGCGCCGGCTTCCTATTCGCGATGGGACCACCCCGACGAGAACCAGTTGCGGCAGGTCCTGCAGTTCATGCGGACCCAGCACGATTGGGTGGTGCTCGACCTCGGCCGCAGTCTGAATTCAATCGCCACGGCGGTGGTGGATGAGATCGATCAATTGTTTCTGGTTTCAACGCTCGAGGTAGTCGCTCTGCACGGCTTGAAGTCGATCGTGCATGGCCTTTTTGAACAGGGCGAGAAACTGCAACTCGTGCTGAACCGCACTCCGAAGATGATGGACATCAGCACGCAAGAGCTCGAGAAGATCCTCGGCCGTTCCATCTATGCCGCGCTTCCCAACGATTACATGGGTCTTTATCAGTCGTACTCGAGCGGGAATCTTCTCGACTCGCATAATCGGCTGGCGCAGCATTTTGCGCTGCTGGCGTCCAAGATCGCCGGCGTGTCGCCGAGTAAATCCAAGAAGAAGTTCGCTCTGTTTGGTTAAGAGGTAAAGCATGCCGACCGCCGATACGATTCGAAACGAAGTGGGCGCGGGAGAAGCACCCCGCCCGGTGGGAACGCGAGACAGCTCCTCCCTCCAGTACCAGGAGCTCAAGTTTTCGATTCACCGGAAGCTGCTTGACCGGATTAACCTCGAGGCGGTGTACGCGCTGCCGGGAGAACGTGTTCGGCAGGAGATTCGCCCGTCCGTGGCGAAGCTCGTGAACGAGGAGAAGACACCGCTCAGCCTCACCGAAAAAGACCGTCTTATCGAAGAGGTGCTCGATGAAGTGTTCGGACTGGGGCCGCTCGAGCCTTTGCTGCGGGACCGGACCGTCTCCGACATCCTGGTGACCACTCCGCGCCTCATTTACGTGGAGCGGGGAGGCAAACTGGAGCGGACCAATATCGAGTTCAAAGACGACGCGCACCTGATGCGGATCATCGAGCGGGTGGTTTCCCGCGTGGGCCGCCGCGTCGATGAATCGTCTCCCATGGTCGATGCGCGCCTGCCGGACGGCTCGCGCGTAAACGTGGTGATCCCGCCGCTCGCCGTGGATGGGCCGCTTCTCTCGATCCGGCGATTCGGAAGCGATCCGCTTCAGCCTGCGGATTTACTCCGCAATCTTTCGCTCACCGAGGGAATGCTGGAGTTGTTGAAGGGCTGCGTGAAGGCGCGCCTGAACATCATCATCTCGGGAGGCACGGGCTCCGGCAAGACGACCTTCCTCAATATGCTCTCCGGGTTCATTCCCTCGCACGAGCGCATTGTGACCATTGAAGACGCGGCGGAGTTGCAGCTCCGGCAAACCCACGTGGCGCGGCTCGAGACGCGCCCGGCCAATCTCGAAGGAAAGGGGGCTGTGCTGCAGCGCCACCTCCTGATTAACGCGCTGCGTATGCGGCCCGACCGCATCATCGTCGGCGAGGTGCGCGGCGAGGAAGCCTTGGACATGCTGCAGGCGATGAACACCGGCCACGACGGCTCGCTCACCACGATTCACGCCAATAGCCCGCGCGATGCCATCAGCCGGCTCGAAACCATGATCGGCATGGCGAGCGCCAACCTGGGCGTCCGCTCAATCCGCCAGCAGATCGCCTCGGCTGTCGATCTTTTCGTGCAGAACGCGCGATTGGCGGACGGAAGCCGCCGGGTGACCTACATCACGGAATGCCTGGGCATGGAAGGCGAGCTCGTCACTACGCAGGACATTTTTGTATTTGAACGCACTGGTGTCACCGCCGAGGGACGCGTGACCGGACGCTTTCGTCCCACCGGAGTCCGCCCCAAGTTCAGCGAGCGCCTCAAAGCCGCCGGTATCGAATTGCCGGCGCACCTTTTCCAGAACGTAGTCGAGGTTCGATAAGCCGCATGGCGCTGGTTGTGGTTTTCTTCGCGGTCAGCTTTCTCACCATATTGATCTGTGTGGGGCTTGCCTCGTCCTTTTTCAAGTCGAAACAGAAAAAACAGTTTGCGTCGATGCTGCGCAAAGCTGAGGAGACCCCCGCCGAGCAGCGCGGCATCGCCGAAATGATCCGGCCGGCCAAGGTTGAGGATTTCCTGAGCAAGCTCCTGCGCCGCTTCAAGGTCATGGACCGCCTGGACCGGATCCTCGAGCAATCGGGCAAGAATTGGACCAGCAGCAAGCTGATCGTGATTTCCTGTGTGGCTTGTGGAGTGGGGTTTCTGATCGGGCTCAAGCTGCGCTTCGTCGATCCTGAGTTCGGCGCGCCGACTGCGGCGATTCTGGGGGGTCTGATTCCTTTGATGCTGGTGCTTCGCAAACGCGCCAAGACCATTCGCGCCTTTGAAGAGCAGTTTCCGGAAGCGCTTGATTTCCTTTCGCGATCGATGCGCGCCGGTCATGGTTTTACCATCGCTCTCGAAATGTTGGGCTCGGATTCCCCCGATCCGCTGGGCTCGGCGTTCCGCAGAGTCTCAAACGAGCTGCAACTAGGCTCCTCGCTCGAAGTGGCGCTCGCCAAGCTCATCGTGCTGGTGCCTTTGGTGGACGTGCGGTTCTTTGCTTCCTCCGTTCTGCTGCAGCAGGAGACCGGCGGAAATCTAGGCGAGATCCTCACCAAGCTCGCCCAGATTATCCGGGAGCGGTTTCGTCTCAAAGGGCAGGTAAGAGCGGTCAGCGCGCATGGCCGCATTACCGGCTTGGTGCTGGTTTTGATGCCCGCCGCCGTTGCCGCATTCATGCTGGTGGCGACCCCTCAATACCTGCTTGAGATGGCCGCGGACAAGACCGGCCGGGCATTGATGTACGGCGCGGCTATTGGGCAAGTTATCGGGTATTTCGTGATTCGTAAGATCGTCAATATCAAAGTGTAACTATGGGTATTTTCCTGACGCTCGCGCTTTTTTTCCTCATCCTGGGAGGAGTCTCGGTCTTCGGTTATATGCATTACGCCAAGCCGGCCAGACTGCTCGACCAGTTGGCGACCACAACTTCGGACGCCATTCCTTCCCCCGTGCCGGAGCGAAACCGGCGCGCATCCCCCATCGCAAAATTGCTTGGGCCGGTCGGCAATTTAATTCCGATCTCGCCGCAGGATGCCTCCGCCGCAAAGGATGAATTGATTGCCGCCGGAATCCGCTCCAGCTCGGCGGTTGCCACCTATTACGGCATCAAAATCCTATTAAGCGTAATTTTACTGGCGGTGGCCGTGGTGTTCCGCGGCCATTTCGCCAATCCGATGCTGCGCGTCGTCGCCCCCATCGCGGCGGCCGGAATCGGCTACTTTATGCCCGCCTTTATCCTCGGCCGCATGGTCAAGCGGCGGCATCTGGAAATACGGCTCTCGCTTCCCGACGTATTGGACCTCATGGTCATCTGCACGGAGGCCGGGTGCGGGCTCGATCAGGCCATTGTGAACGTCAGCCGTGAGCTCAAATCCGTTCACCCGGCGCTCAGCGAGGAACTGACCTTCGTGAACATGGCGATTATGGCCGGAACGAGCCGGGCTGAAGCGCTGCGGAACATGGGTCGCCGCACGGGCGAAGAGGAGGTCAAGAAGCTGGTGGCTATCCTGGTCCAGACAGACCGGTTCGGCACCAGCGTTTCCGAGGCGCTGCGAACCCAGTCGGAATTCATGCGCATCCGGCGTCGTCAAGATGCCGAAGAACGGGCTGGAAAGGTCGGCGTCAAGCTGGTATTCCCGATCTTCTTCTTCTGTCTGCCCTCGCTGCTGGTGGTGACCGCCGGACCGGGCATGCTCCAGTTGTTCCACAACCTCTTCCCGGTGATGAACAGTTTCCATCAATAGGCCGATTTGGACCTCGTTTTTCGAACCTCGGGTTTGAACCTAATGAAATCCCGGGGAAGTGTCGATGTGATTCATGTCAGGTGTTGCGAATGCGTTCGGACACTTCGACGCGTCCTCGCAGAGGCCCGGTTCTCTAAAGAGGCTCAATTTTAGAGAGGAGAAAAGACAATGGATGTGACAGTGCAGGCGATTATCTGGATAGCAGTGGGTGTCCTTTTGGTGTTCTATCTGATGCGTCGTCGTAAACGCAAGACGCTTCTCTAGGGCATCGGCAGCCATGGCTGAAGCGGATGAACTTCAGCGCTTTCTTCTGAAAGCACAGAATCCGGATGGCGGTTGGGGATACACCAATGGCAGCTCATGGACTGAACCGACCGCCCTCGCCTTACTTGCTCTCGAAGCCCGGGATACCCCCGGCCGCGCTAACGAAAATGGCCGCACCGCCGAAAGCACCGGCGCTTACCGGAACGGATGTGCGTGGCTTGCCCACACTCAGAGACTTGACGGAGGCTGGCCGCCGACTCGGACGGTAAGCGACAGTACCTGGGTAACCAGCCTCGCGGCGCTCGCCCTCTCCGATATTCACGCGGCTTCCGATCGGTGCCGCCGTGGGGTTGAATGGCTCCTCGGACAAATCAAGCCGGAACTCGGCCCGGTCGAGCGGCTCGTCTTTCGACTTCGCGGAATGCCACTGCCGATCCGGCCCAGCGGTGGTTCGCCATGGTTTCCCGGGACGGCCGCCTGGATCGGTCCTACCGCAATGTCTCTTCTTGCGCTTTCCGACGCTGCCGGAAAAGACTCCGGCCGGCAATTGCAATCGCACATCGCCGATGGTAATCAATACCTTCTGTCCCAGCGGTGCCGGGACGGCGGTTGGAATCACGGCGGTTCTAAATACCGCAGCGAAAACGCGAATTCCTACCCGGAAATGACCGGCATGGCGCTGCTGGCGCTCGACGGCGTGCCGCCTTCGGATCTGAATGTCTCCTTGAAACTCGCTGTGAATTTCCTGCGATCGCCCGGATCCATGGAGGCGCTGTGTTGGCTGCAACTGGGACTCGCCCGGCATGGCATCGATACGGACACACCTCGCGCCCGAACTGATTTCGAGTGCCGCACAACGCGTGATATCTCACTTCGGCTGTTGGCGTTGACCGCCGGAAGCGCGAATAACAAGTTCTTGAGTCGATGCTGGAAGGCTTAACGGCGAAAATGAACCGACGGTATTTCTTCTTCGGTTGCTTCGGCTTTGCGATGGCTTGTTCCCGCGCCGCGCGGCAACCCGGGCCTCGCGTCTCTATTATCCGCGCCAAGTCCTATTCGGCGGATCTGCAGGATGTTTTCCGGCGAATCCTGCTGGAGCAGCAGGTTCCCATAAAAGGCCTCAGGATTTTGCTTAAGCCCAACTTGGTCGAGTTCAGCGCGCGAAACCCCATCAATACGAATCCCGTATTTGTAGCCGCCGCAGCCGAGGCGTTCAGATCCTTGGGCGCAAAAGAGGTCCGCATTGCGGAAGGCCCAGGACACCGCCGCATGACCCTCGATCTCGCTTCCGCTGCTGGATATTTCCATGCCATCCCGGAATTTGAGAGAAACTTTACAGACCTCAATCTCGATGACGTCAGCCGGGTCCGTTTGCAAAACCCTTTTTCATCGCTTTCCGATCTCTATCTGTCGCACACCGCGCTTAATTGCGATTTGCTCGTGTCTCTGCCGAAGATGAAAACACATCATTGGACCGGCGCCACTCTCGCCATGAAGAACCTTTTCGGATTGGTGCCGGGCGGCGTTTATGGCTGGCCGAAAAATGTCCTGCATTGGGCCGGCATTAATGAGTGCATCGCCGATCTTCATTATCTCTTTCCGCGCCAGTTCTGCCTGGTAGACGCGATAGAGGCGATGGAAGGGAACGGCCCGATTCTAGGGAGCAGCATCAGTCCCGGCGTTATCGTGGCTGGTTCGCATCCTCCTAGTGTCGATGCAACCTGCTGCCGCATCATGCGCATCGATCCGGAAAAAATCGGATACCTTCGGCTGGTCCGGAGCCGCTCAGTCTGGCGGTCGGAGTCCATCGAGCAAATTGGGGAACCGATTCACTCCGCCGCAATGAGATTCGCGCTCATTCCCGATCTTGAGCATCTGCGCCTCCATGGAAGCGTCTGATTTCGTGGGCGAAAACTTAAATGAACATCTCTTCGTCCGAAGTCGCATGGTCGACAGTCGGGCGATGGCCCCGTCCGAGATAAGAAAGCGCGGTGCGAAACCCGCTTAATATGCCGTAGACCTCGCGAATGGGCCGCAGAACGCTGGATTGAAGCACGGACACCGTCTCTTGGACTCGTGCCATGCTGTCATCCAGGACCATTTCCGCTCGCTCCATCTGCACTTTGGCCCGCGTCGCCGCGTCCGTTAGCAGCTCGTCAACTTTGGCGAACTGCTCTTTTGTGATGTCAAGTATTGCACCGCTGGCTGCGCCGATCTTGTCGATGTGCTTCTCAGTCGCCTCCAAAGTCCGGCGAGTGATGTTGACCACCGCCTCCACATCCGGCCACACGGCCAGTAACTTCGTGCGGAAATCGCGAGCGACAAAAAAAAGACCGATCAACGTAATCGCCTGGATCAGCATGGCAAGCGCCGCCAAAGCGACAAAAACGATAAGAACCGTGAGCAGCGTAGTCTGGTCCATGTCAGCGCATATCCTGATTAATTAGATCAAGATCCGCTAAACGTTCTCCGCCGTCCTGCCACTGTTTCCGGTGTTGCCGCCCGATCCCGCCGCGGCTGTTTTGATGTCGCTCACGGCATCCCGGTAAGCCTGCTTCCCGGCCTCCACCGCCGTGTTTAGCGTATCCTTCTGACGAGCGATTGTCGATCGCCCTTGTTCGTAAAGATCGGACGCCGACTGTTTCAGATCGCTGCTGCGCTGGCGGACGTATTCCGATCCTTCTTGCGCCCGGTTCTTCAGATAGTCGGCGCTTTCCCCAGCTTTATCCGCGAGCAATTGGCGGGTCTCGTCACCAGCTTTGGGAGCCCAAAGTATGCCTGCCGCGACCCCAACGCCGAGTCCCAGTAAAAAATAACCGAACCCGCTGCTTCTCTCCTCCATATGCATCTCCTTACCGTTTAGTTCTTGCGCGTAGTCTTCCACTCGCAGTGTACATCTTGTAGAGCATGGTACAGTAGCAAACGTTTCAGCAAGATGGCGGCGCGCGGCAAGCCCAAGAAGCTCGATCGGGATGGCCTCTGGGATTATGCGCTACGCCAGCTCGCAAGGAGCGCGCAATCGGCCGAGGAGATCCGGCAAAAGCTGCTGCGGCGCGCGGAATCGCCCGCCGACGTGCCCGCGGCAATGGCGAAGCTCCGGGAATACGGCTTCGCCGACGACCGGAAATTTTCGGAAGCTTTCGCCGCTTCACGTCTCCAAAACCGCGGGTTTGGGCGATTGCGTGTTCTTCGCGACCTGCGCTCCAAGCGAGTGCCTCAAGCCATTGCTGACGAGGCCCTTGAAAAAACCTTCAGCGGTACCGAAGAACAGGATCTCATTCAGAAATTCTTGGACAAGAAATACCGCTCTAAAGATCTCGCCGTATTTCTCAAGGAAGAGAAAAACTTAGCCGGCGCATACCGGAAGTTGCGGATTGCCGGCTTCAGCAGCAGCGGCTCGCTTTCCGCGCTCAGGCGGTACGCACGGGAACTGCCGGAATGGAGCGAAATCGAAGGAGAGCCGTAATTCCAGGTTTCCGCAATTCAAAATTTGACTTGCGGAACCTTTTTTTCCTCTTCGGTCGCTTGGAAATACGCGTCGTCGCGCTGGAAGCCGAAGATCGAGGCGGCGACGTTCTTCGGGAATAGCTCGACGTCCGTGTTGTATTTTTTGATGGCTTCGTTGTAATCCCGCCGGTCGACCGCGATGCGATTTTCCGTGCCGGCAAGCTCGTCCTGCAATCGCAGGAAGTTTTCGTTCGATTTGAGCTGGGGATAATTTTCCTGCAGGACCAGCAGGCGGCCGATCGCGCCGCTTAACTGGTTGTTAGCGCCGATTTCGTCCTGCTTGCTGTGAGCGCCCAAAAGAGCTGCGCGGGCACTGGTTACTTCGCCGATGACGGTCTGCTCCTGTTTGGCAAAGCCCTTCACTGTCTCGACCAGGTTGGGGATCAAATCGGCGCGGCGCTTCATATCGTTATCAACTTGCGCCCAACGCGCGTCGATATTATTCTTCTCGGTCACAAATTGGTTGCGCTCGCCCGCTAATTCGCCGCCGAATATCAATACCACCAGCACCACAATAGCCAACGCAATCAGGGCGCCCTTCATCGTTCTTTACTCCTGTTCCTCGGACTAACGAATCCGCTGCCGTTCACAAAGCATCCACGAAACGCACCAGCGCGTCCATTTCGGTCAAATATGTCTCAAAAAGAGCCGCGGAGTTCGTTTCCGGCCGCCGCTTCCCGGCTCTTCGAACCGCTAGTATCTCATTGGCGCCCTTCAGCGGCATTCCCATGGCATCTTCGAGCGCCGCGATAATTTCTTTTTTCTTCCAGCGCGGCTCGTGCCCGCTTAAAATTAACGCGTGACGCCCTAGAACGCAAAATGTCGAAATTGAATCGATAAGAAGCTTAAGAAGCTGCTCGTGCCGGGAGAGCAGTTCGGTCGCTCTCTGGCGCAATCGAATTTGTTTCGCGCGAAGCTCGTGCTCCACTTGGGCGCGGTAGAAGGAGCGGTCGATCTCCAGATCCTCGATCGCGTCGGCGCCATACAGCACTCGCCGGTGCTCACGCATATCGTGGAATTCCATTGGGAAACAGTCCGCGGAGCTGCGAATTTCCTCTGCCGTAAGCAGCAGCGGTGGTGGGTTCCCTTGCTCACGCCACCAGCGGAAAATCGGCTCGGATTGCGCGAGTTCCCGCGAGGTCACCTGGCTGAGAACGCAGAGCACGTTGAGATCGGAGCTAGGCTCGTGCCAGTCGCCCATCGCCGCGGAGCCATACAGAATTGCAGAAACGAGGCGATCTCCGAAAGCGGCCTTCAGGCGGTCAGTCAGTTTTGAAAGTTCTTGCTCCAAGTTGCGCTCCTTGCACTGCCCTACCAATTGCTACTGCCGCCGCCGCCGCCGAAATCACCGCCCCCGAAGCCGCCAAATCCACCGCCGCCCCCCGAACCGCCTCCAAAGCCCCCTCCACTTCCCCAGCCGCCGCCGGACTGGCGACCGCCTCCCAGAAGGCCACCCAGCAGCATGGCTATCCAGAATCCACCGCCTCCGCCTCTGCGCCCGCCCAGGGCCAGAAGACACAGGAGCACGAAAATGCCCAAAATCATTACCAGGTGGGGAATGCCGCCTCCGCGACGGGCCACTTCCTGCCCGGTTTCTTCAGGCGCCGGAACGTTGCTTGAAAATGCCATTCCTTTGCCGCGCGCAATCTGATCCGCCATGTCTCGCGCCGCCGCCAGCAGCGCCGCGCCGTAATCGCCGGCTCGCAGCAGAGGACGCATGGAGCGCAGCGAACTTCCGGAAAAGCCGTCGGTGAGATACGGTTCAATGCCGCGGCCGGTTTCAATATCGCTCAGCCGGTCCTTAACAGCCAGCAACAGGAGCACTCCCTGATTGCTCCGCTTGTCGCCAACCCCCCATTTGCGGGACAACTCGATGGCAAAATCCCGGATGGGACGGCCGTCCAGGGTGTCGATTGTGACCAAAGCGAGCTGCACGCCAAGCTGCTGCTCAACCTGCGTGCAGAATGCTTCCAGCTCTTCCTTGTCTGCCGGGCTGACTACATGCGCTAGATCGCTGACGTAGCCGGTCGGCTTAGGCAAGGAGGCGACGTCTGCCGCCCGAAGGCCGGCAGTGGCGGCGATACACGCGAATAGGACGCAAGCGCGTCGAAACAACGTGAAAATCCGACGTTGCATGAAAGATGAGCTTATCAGCATGGGAGCGGTAGCCGGGCGCATTTTTATTTGCGCCGCTCAGCGCCGTGGCGCCCGAAACGGACCGAAATGGCCTCCCTTTTTCTGAAGAGCGGCGGTGATCCGGACGAGGTGCTGCAGAAACAATTTGTGCGCCCTGGTTTGAAAGTGGCGGCTCAGCATGGTTACTCCTAAATCGCGCTTGGCCTCATCGTCGGCGATCGGAATGAAATTACAACCGCGGGCTGGTTGAATAGCCATCTTCGGAACGGCGGAAATGCCGATCCCCGCCGACACCATGCCCAGGATTGTCGCGAATTGTCCGCTTTCAAAAACTACATTCGGCACAATCCGCGATTTTCTGCATGCCGCGATCGTACTGTCGCGAAAGCAGTGGCCTTCCTTGAGAAGCAAAAAGCGATTCTCCTTCGGAATCTCCTCGAGCCGGATCGCTTTGCGCCGTGAAAGCGGGTGCGAATCCGGGACGACCAGAAAAAAAGGCTCCTGCAATAACTTCATTGACAGCAATTCCACGCCATCCAAAGGAAGCGCGGCAATCAGTAGATCGATGTTGCCGGCATGCAGCCGGTCGAGGAGCGCGGGCGTGGTGTCTTCAATCACGTTCACCGCAATTCCCGGATGCTGACGCGAAAAACTGCTCAGCACTGGCGGCAGGAGATAGGGCGCCACGGTGGGAATTGCTCCGATCGCAATTTCCCCCTTGTCCTTGCCGCTCATCTCCAGTATTTCGGTTTTGGCTTCCGATAGCTCGCGAAGGATGTGCTCCGCCTTCGGCAGAAATGCGGACCCGAAAGGTGTCAGCCGCGTTGATTTCGAGAGCCTGTCGAAAAGTTTTGCGCCAAGCTCAGCCTCGAGCTTGAGAATCTGTTGGGATAAAGACGGCTGCGCCACCCGCTCCGCCTGTGCCGCTCGGGTGAATGTCCCGTTGCGGGCGACAGCGCAAAAATAACGCAACTGATGAATTTCCAAAAGGCCCTCGCAACTCCGGATGCAATCCGGATCAGTTCCAAATCCTATAACCAGGATAGGAAACAGATATTGGACCTATGGCTGAGCGCGTCCGTACGCTGGTGAAAGAAAGGAATACGCTAAATGGCTGAAGCAACACCAGTAGCACATGGCGACGTCACCCGCCGGGTTGGAGTGGAAGTGATCCGGGCGCGTGGAGTCGACGTGGAGAAACTGATCAAGATGCTGATCGCAAACGCAGCCGCCGAGTTTGCGAGCACTTACTACTACTACACAATTCTGCGCATGCACCTCGCCGGGTACGAAGACTATAAAGAGATTTGCGAGGATGCGCGGCTGGAAGACCGGGCACACTGGGAACTAATCGTGCCCCGGATCTATGAGCTCGGTGGAGAATTGCCGAACGATCTGCCGGAATTTCATAACCAGGCGGGATGCGTCGCCGCAAAGCTTCCCGACCCTCCGACGGCGGTCAACATTCTCACTGTGCTCCTCGAATCCGAGCGATGCGCCATCCGCAGTTGGAGCGCGATTTGCGACATGACGTTCGGAAAAGACCCTCGTACTTACGATATGGCTTCAAGAATCCTGAACGAAGAGGTTGAGCACGAGGCGTGGTTTATCGAGCTGCTGGCGCACGAGCGCGATGGCAAATCCATTCCTTCCGGTCATTTCCGCCGCGGCGAGCCGGGCGAAGCCCCGTACAGCAAGAATCGCCCATTTTATAATCCATAAAGTCAATTCAGGCCGTGCGGCCGCATGGAGAAAAATGAGGAATTCCGGGTTGTGCTGGAAACGCCGGAAGGAGAACGATCTTTCCTCTGCAACGGGAATGAGTTCATCTGGGACGCGGCCGCGCGGAACGGGATCTCTCTTCCCTCGATCTGTCACCAGGGCAGGTGCCTGACTTGCGCCGCGCGCCTGCTCAGCGGTGCTGTCGATCAGACTAGCGCAAATTCGTATTTTCCAGAAGACAAGCAGGCGGGATTTGTGCTGCTGTGTACTGCCAAGCCACGTAGTGAAGTGCATGTACGCACCCATCAACAATGGGCTATGCGGGAGCATCGCGCCAAGCTGAGATTACCCGCTCCCTATTCTTGAGCTTCAAAAAAAATGAAGCCTCCCGGTTGGGAGGCTTCAGAACCAACTCGTACTGGATTAAACCGGAAAGGCCGATGTTACCGCGCCGATCCTTCGTCTTGGAACCAAATCGCCGTGGTGCCGAGAAGAGTCGGATACGAGATCGGATTGTTGCTGTTGTCCAACATCGTCAGTTGAAGTGCTCCCGCGCTGCCCGGGACGTATTGCGTGTAATTTTCGGTTTCGGCATAGCAGTCCGAGAAGTAATCGGAAATGTAGTTCGTCAGAGTTGCGAGACCGCCTCCTACTCCGGGCCGCTCGACTACCCACTCGGCGCTATTCCCGATCAGCCTGGTTCCCGAAGGCGCTGTGAAGCCAATCTCCACGGCTTGATCGGTGTTGTAGTTGACTATGTAGGCATATCCTTGCGTAGCGCTGGTGTGCCACACCTCGACAAACAGGTCGTCGCCCGGGACCACCGCGAAATTCGAGATCCGTGTCCAGCTATTGGGGAACCATTCGTACCAGGCGGAGTAGTAAGTGGAAGTGCTGTTCCCGCTGCAGTATGCGTCCGCTTCGGTGCCGGCCTGCAGAACGTCAGAACTCCCATCGCCGTCGATACCAACCCATTGCACCGAGTAATCCCATGCTCCCGTGCAGGCGCCGTAAGCCTGACGCGCGACCGGCACTACATACTCGCCGACAATGTAGTAGAAGCTTGTCGTGCTGTTGTAGCTCTTAGCGCCGCTGAAATCGACTGAGCCGCTCCAGTTGGAGGATGTGCCCGTGCTGGCGTCGGCATTCTGCGCCGGTTGTTTCCGGTTCGGCCCCGCAAACATCGCCGTCATTTCAAGCTCCGGAACCAGCCGCACCTTGGATGCGAGCATAGCTCTTTGCCAGCTCGCGTAGGCCTGTGGCTTCGCCTGCGCGTCGGGCCTCGGAGGGAAGCCGTAGCGGGCGAGTTCTTCGTCGGATGCATCTATCGCACTAAAACCTTCCGGTGGATGAAGCGAAGTCGATACGCCCGGCAGATTCAATGGAATCCTGCTCGAAGCATCCTGTCCCTTGGCGAATGGCGCTACCGAAAGTACCGCCGCGAAAATTACCGCTAAATTTTGTTTCTTCACGTTCTTTCTCCTTATGTTCTGTCTGAGCGAAACTTTGGCTTCATCCGGATCGTTCAAATCGAACTGCGGATGCAAGTAACAGTTGTTCGATCGCTATACTTGTGCAGTTCCTCGACAAACCGTTTCACCGCGAGGAGAATTTGGATTGAGCGGCAGGATTGAGCGCAGCGGAATTATGCTAAGCTACAGTCTATTCACCCACTTAGAAAGGTAGTAGCCGGTTTTGACCCGTCATGAACTAAAGGAGCAGCTACAGCACGACCATTTTACGGATGCCGTTTCCGATGTGGTCGATTATGCGCTGTCCCATCGGGAAAAGCTCCTTCCGTGGGTTATCGCCGTCGTAGTCGTCTTGGCGTTAGCGGGAGGCGCTTTCTGGTACTCGTCATACAGAAATTCGAAGCGCCGGCAGGATTTGCAAGGAGCATTTGCTGTCTTGGAAGCTCCCGTAGGTCCGGCAAACTCGTTTTCGAAGACGTACCCAACACTGGATGCAAAGCAGCAAGCTTCGATAACGGCCCTTTCCAGCGTCGTTGCAAAAGATGGCGGCAGCCGCCAGGGATTGATCGCTCAATACTATCTGGGCACGTTGAAGGCTCAAAGGAACGACACGAAAGGTGCTGAATCGGACCTGCGGGCCGTTGCGGATTCAAAAAGCCAGTGCGCGGTTCTCGCGAAAATCGCTTTGGCCCAGCTCTATTCGGCCCAGGGCAGAGTCCCCGAAGCGCAAGCGCTCTTGCGTTCGGTCGTGAATAAGCCGGCTGATCTGGTTTCAAAAGCGCAGGCTCAAATCTTACTTGCCCGCCTTGACGAGACGAGTAATCCGCAAGAGGCAAAGAAAATTTTGCAGTCGCTGAAGACACCCAGCCAGACGCCGGCCGTCAGTCGAGCCGTGGATCAGTTGTCGGCTCAACTGGCAAAATAGCTCCGCGAGATTATGCTGGGCCGGCTCCGTCTTGGTCCACAGAGCCTGCGGGGCCGCAGGTTTCCTGAACCGCCGCATCCGTACCGGAACGACTTTCAACGCGATCGCGACCGCATTATTCACGCTCGGGCCTTCCGGCGACTCGAAGGCAAAACGCAGGTCTTTGCCGCAGGCCTTTGCGACCATTTCCGGAACCGCCTCACTCACACTCTGGAAGTCGCCCAGGTGGCGCGTACAGTGGCTGTCGCGCTCGATTTGAACGAAGAGTATACCGAAACGTTGGCGCTCGCCCACGATTTGGGACACCCGCCCTTTGCGCATGTTGGTGAAAAGGAACTAGACCGCCGGATGCGCCGCTTCGGCAGTTCCTTTGAGCACAACCGCCACGCGCTTCGGATCGTGGATGTTCTGGAACAGAGATATGCGCGGTTTGACGGGCTTAATCTTACTTTTGAGGTTCGCGAAGGCATCGTCAAACACTCCCGCGAAATCGCCCGCGAAGCCGAAGCGGAGTTACAGGAATTTCTTCCGGGACAGCGGCCCCCGCTCGAGGCGCAGCTCCTCGATGCCGCCGATGAAATCGCCTATAACACCGCCGATATAGACGATGCTTTTTCGGCGGAGATTTTTTCGATGGACGAAATAGCCCACGCGATTCCGGCTTTTGAGCGTTTCGCCGGGCAAGTCGATACGCAATTCCCCGGGGCTTCCGGCCGGGTTCGCTTCTGGGAAATTCAGCGGCAGCTTATCAATCTATTGGTCGGCGGTCTCATCGAAGGGAGCATCCAGTCGGCGCGCGCCGCGGGGGTCGAGACGGTCCAGGATGTGCGCGCTCTCGATCGCCGACTCGCGCAGCTGACTCCTGAGGCGGCTGAAATCAGCAGGCAGATGAAAGCGCTTCTAGTGAACCGGGTGTACTCTTACGCGCAGCTCGTCCAAGACCGCAGCGCCGCCGTGAATAAAATGGCCGAGCTCTTTGTCTTTCTGGTCGATCACCCCGACCGGATATCGGCAGGCTATCGCGAAAACCTGAGTGAGACGCCCGTTTATCGTGTGGTGTGCGATTACATAGCAGGCATGACCGACGCTTATCTGTTGCGCGTTCACCGTGAGTTGCTAGGCTAGTTCACTCGCGAGCCACCGCATTGGACAATTCGGCGGAACGGACCCCGTACAGCTTCTCGAGTTGGCGGCAAATCTGGCCGGCAATTCGCTCAGGTTTTTCATCCTCCTCAAGTTCTACCTCCACTTTGATGTATAAATCGACGCGACGCATTTTGCTCTGATCCGATAATACTTGGATAGCGAATGCTTCCGACGGTCTTATGCAAAATATGCGGCAAGCGGCGTGCCCGGCGCGAGTGTCCGGCTGTCGAGGGAGACATCTGCGCAGTGTGCTGCGGCACTGAGCGCGAGGTTTCGCTCTCCTGTCCGCTCGACTGTGAATACCTGCGGGCGGCGCATCAGCGCGAAAAGCCGCTCGTTGCTTCGGAAATTTCCCATCCGGATATTCACTTTACCGAAGAGTTTATGCGATCGCATGAAGAGCTTTTGCTGTTTTGCGTTTACTCGCTGCTGGAGGCCGCGCTGCGAACGCCGGGCGCGGTGGATTCCGATGTCATCGCGGCATTGGAAGCCCTGATTCAGACTTACCGGACGCTCGAATCGGGGCTGGTGTATGAAACCCGGGCGGAGAACGCGATCGCAGCTTCCGTCCAACGATCCTTCACGGCATCGTTCAACGATTATCGGAAACTAAGACAGGAGCGCGAGGCGCTGTCGCCGGTTCGCGATGCCGATATGCTGGCGATTCTGGTGTTTCTGCATCGGATCGGCCGGCAAAATCAGAATGGACGTCCGCGCGGCCGGATGTATCTGGATCTCCTTCGGAATATGACTCCCGACCTGCGCGTCGAAGAGCGCGCGCCAAGCATCATTTTATCGTGAGGTATTTACGCTGAAGGCTAGACTGCTGGGGTGGAAAGAACTCACGCCGGAAGTGCACCATTTCGAATTCGAAATGTCAGATGGCCGGAGTTTTGTGTTCACCCCGGGACAATTTGTTTACATCGTCGATCGCCAGAACGCGAAGGAAATGACGCGAGCTTATTCCATCGCATCGCCGCGCGACGGGAGCCGGTTTGAGCTTTGCTTAAACCGAGTTGAGGATGGGGTCGTTTCTCCTTATTTGTTCGATCTGCATCCCGGAGATGAGGTGGAAATAGGCGAGCCGCTTGGATCTTTCACGCTTCGCCATCCCGCGCGTCGCGCTGTGTTCGTTGCGACAGGAACCGGAATCGCGCCATTCCGCTCGATGCTTTTGGACCATCTGCCGAAAACACAGCCGCGCATCACTCTGCTGTTCGGTGTCCGATACGAGCGCGGATTACTTTATCGCGCTGAACTGGAAATGCTTGCGGAAAAGTACGCGAGCTTTCGTTTCTTGCCGACTATCACACGGCCGGGCGAATCCTGGCACGGCCGCATCGGCCGCGTCCAATCTCACCTGGACGAAGCCTTGGCGATCCGGACGCCCGAAGACCTGAGTACGATTGACGTTTACATCTGCGGGCTTAAGAGCATGGTGGACGATATCCGGGAAGAACTGAAGCAGCGGAGCTTCGACCCCGGGCAAATTATCTGCGAGAAGTACGATTAGCGAACCCTCGGCGCTAGGCAACAATTCTTGTTATCCGAGTTTGCTGGTAGACTTCCTTGGCTTGTTCACGGCTGGCCAGGTTGATTCCGGGCAGCTTTGACGAAGCAGTTCCGGCCGCCACTCCCCAGCGCAACGCCTCGCTGAAAGACTCTCCGCGATCGAGGGCCCATACGATCGCCGCGGACATGGCATCGCCCGCGCCGATGGGGCATAGCGCTTCGACAGAGGGTGGAACAACTTCGAGTATGCCTTCGGTCGAAGTAGCCGCGATCACGCCCCGGCTGCCGAGGGAAAGCACGACCGACTTCGGTCCAAACGCTTTAATGCGCTGCACAGCGTCGATGAGCTGCGAGCGGGTGATGAGTGGGGTGTTCAGCAATCGCTCCGCCTCCGATTGGTTCGGCTTTACAACGGTCGGTTGCGCATCGAGTGAATGCAGGAGCGAATCGGCATCCGTATCCAGCAGAGTTTCAACTTTGCTCTTGGCTGCGAGCTTGATCAACTTGGTATAGAAATGATCGTCCACCCCAGGCGGCAGGCTCCCGCACAGCATCAGCCACTGAGTATTGGGCAGCAGTTTCTCGACAGCCTTGATTACGCGATCCTGCTCCGCTGGGGCAATTTGCGGCCCGCGTTCATTCAGCTTTACCGAGAGGCCCTGACGGTCGGAGATCGTAAGATTCGTCCGGATCCCGTTGCGAATTTTAACGATTTCCTTGGCGAAGGTGTCTTTTTGCAGATGCTCTTCCAGTTTGCGGCCAATCTCGCGTCCGGAAGTGGTGACGGCGATTACGCTGGCCCCGAAGCTGGTGAGGACCCGGGCAGCATTGATTCCGCGGCCTCCGGCGGCTTCGGTGATGGATTCAATGTAGGCTCGATCCTCAAATACAAGCCTGTCCACCGAGATGATTCGATCGATGGCGGGGTTCAGGGTCAGCGTGAGAATGGGTTTACTCATTCGGCGCGGTTTCGACAGTCAGGAGGAGTGCCGTCCGCGGGCGGAGAGCTTTGCGCCGATCATTCCCCCCAAGCCTGGCAGCAAAGTGACCATGAAGAAGGTTGGGATGGCGCTTACGAGAATATTCATCATGAGATCGTGCGGATTGTTGATGGTGATCTTGGCGAACTGGGGCATGCTTTGAAGCTGCTTGATTACCTCAGTACCGGCTGGCGAGGCAAGATAAATGCTCACGCCCCCGGCGACCACGGCGAAGACCGCAAAGAGGCATAGGCCGGTCATCCAGCCCAGGCGAGCGCCGGCGGCGGTGGTCAGCGGCTCAGCCGACTGGCCCCGGTATAGGATCGCGGCAATGAAGCCCGCCCCCAGAAGCACAATGGGCCACAGGAGGGGGGAGACGAGGGCGGCCGCTCCGGAACCGAGGAAGGCGGCTCCTGCTACTAGAAGGCAGACGGCGACCGCGCGGGAGTTCCGAAAAGAGATTCCAGGGGCGGCGGGCGACTGGCGCGGCTGCGGCGCCGGTTGAAGCGGCTGCGGCGATTCCTGCGCGCTTAACCGCGCAAGATCTTCTTCATATTGGGGTTTGCCACACTTGTGGCAGAAGCGGGCATCCTCCGGAAGGACGGCTCCGCAAGTACAGCGCTGTTGCACAACTCTAGTTTAAGGCTTTTTACCAAACGAACTACTATTGGGTTCGTTTTTTCAAATCGCTAAGATGACTAATAAGCCGCTGATGCACAAGCCCAACCTGCTGGTTGTCTGTCCGCCGGATCACTACGTCCTGCGGGGCCTCGATCAGATTAGTAACAAAGCTAACATTTCTGTTGGAGATGAGTTGGCGACGCTCGAAAGGCATGCGCCGGAAGCTGAGGTTATTCTTTACTCGGGACTGACCGGAAAAGCTATGCCATTCACGGAAGTCTGGCGCTTTACAAGACAGGTCCGGTGGGTCCATTCTTTGTCGGCTGGAGTCGAGAAGCTGCTGTTTCCCGCGTTCATCGAAAGTCCCGTTCCGCTGACAAACGCGCGTGGGGTGTTTAAGAGGCCGCTGGCGGAATTCGCGGTTCTGGGCATGCTGTACTTCTTCAAACGTGCCCGGGTGATGGTTGAGAACCAGCGAGAGCACAAATGGGAGCAGTTTCCGGTCGATTGGCTGCGTGGCAAGATCATGGGAGTGGTGGGTTATGGCGAGATCGGGCGGGAGTGCGCCATGCTTGCCAAGGCGCTCGGCGTGAAGATTTACGCGACGCGCCGCAATCCGGGATTATCGACGAGCGATCCGCTGCTCGACCGCATATTTCCTTTGGGAGAGCTGCATACGATGTTGAAGGAAGTAGATGTGGTGCTGGCCGCGGCTCCGCTGACGCCGGAAACCCGGCACATGCTCGGCGCGCGGGAGTTCGAGGCCATGAAGCCGTCGGCGATTGTCATGAACGTCGGGCGAGGTCCGGTGATCGATGAAGCGGCGCTGATTGAGGCTCTCCAACGGAAACGGATTGCGGGAGCGGCTTTGGACGTATTCGAAACGGAGCCGCTTAAGCCCGATCATCCATTCTGGGACATGGAGAACGTGCTGATCTCGCCGCATTGCACGGACCGCACGCGCGATCCGGACTGGCTGGATCTGAGCATGCAATGCTTCATCGATAATTTCCATCGTTACGTTAAGGGGGAAGAGTTGGTGAACGTGGTGGACAAAAAGGCTGGTTATTGATGAGCGCCCCCGGACAGATTACGGAACAAGTGGTCAAGCTGGAAGATCTGTTGGGGGCGGCGGAAAGGGTGAAGGCGCTGGCGCATCACACGCCGCTGCTGAGATCGCGGCTATTCAACGAGGCGTCGGGCGTGGAAGCACATTTCAAATGCGAGAACCTCCAGCGCGGCGGCTCGTTCAAAATCCGCGGCGCGGCGAATTTCATGATGCTGCTCAGCGAAGAAGAGCGAAAGCGCGGAGTAGTTACTTTTTCTTCCGGCAATCACGCGCAGGCGGTAGCTATTGCAGCGGCGCACCTGGGAGTGAGGGCAACCATTGTGATGCCGACGGACGCGCCGAAGGCCAAGCTGGAATCGACGCAGGCGTATAAGCCGAGGATTATATTCTTCGACAGGCAGCGTGAGAACCGCGAGGAAATTGCAGCGGGGATTGCGGCCGAGACCGGCGCAGTGGTACTGCCGTCTTACGATCATCCGTGGATCATTGCGGGGCAGGGAACCGCCGCATTGGAGATTCTGAAGGAGCAGCGGGATTTGGAGGCGCTGGTGGTTCCCCTCGGCGGCGGGGGATTGCTATCGGGAGCCCTGATTGCCGCGCAAGCGCTGCGGCCGGACTTGCGGGTTTTTGGCGTAGAGCCGGAGCTGGCGAACGACTGGTGGCTTTCGCTGGAGCGCGGCGAGCGAGTGGAGATTGCTCCGCCCGCCACGATCGCGGATGGGCTGCGCACCCCTGTGCCAGGGAAAGTGACATTTCCGATCGTGCGGGCGATGGTAGAGCAAGTATTGCTGGTATCGGAAGCCGAGATCAAAGCGGCGATGCGTTTTCTGCTGTCGCGGATGAAGATTCTGACTGAGCCAAGCGGCGCTGTGGCCGCCGCTGCCGTTCTGTACAAGAAGCTGCCGGCCGATATACGCTGCGCAGGAATTATTCTTTCGGGAGGCAACGTCGATTTCGACATTCTGGCGGGTATTTGCGGGGAAGCGGCATAGCGCAAGCGATGGGAAGTAGAAGCAGATGAAGCTGGTCGGCGATAGAGTGCGAAAACGGTTCAGCATTTTTGCCTGGGCGGTGCTGGCGTACAACATTCCGGTGATCTTGTGGGGCGCTTATGTGCGGGCGTCCTTTTCCGGGGATGGCTGTGGGGCGCACTGGCCATTCTGCAACGGGCAAGTCATTCCGCAGCACATGGCGGCGCCCATGGCGATCGAGTTCACGCACCGGATGACGACAAGCGTGGATTCCGCCGCTGTGATCGCGCTGTGCATCTGGGCTTTCCGTGTGTTTCCCCGAAGGCATGCGGTGCGGCTCTATTCAGCACTCTCGCTGGTGTTCCTGCTCATTGAAGCGCTTTTAGGCGCGGGACTCGTGCTGCTCCGGTATGTGGCGAGAGACCAGTCGGCGGGACGGGTCTGGTATCTTTCCGGGCATCTCACGAACACCATGCTGCTGCTGGCGGCGCTGACGGTTACGGCGTGGGCGGCCTATACGAATACCGAGCGGGTACGGTTTGCGAATGTGCCCCGGGCGCTGCTCGGCGCGATGGCGGTGACGGTGATTGTGAGTGTTACGGGAGTGATTGCGGCGCTGGGCGATACGCTGTTTCCCGCCGCATCGCTGGCGCTGGGAATGCATCAGGATTTCTCAAGTACGGCGAGCCTGTTGACCCGCCTGCGGATGGTGCATCCGGTGATTGCCGTGTGCGGGGCCGCCTATCTGATCTGGGCGGCCATCGGAGTATTGAAGCGAAAAGATGCGGAGCGGGAGCGCATTGCGGCATCACGGGTGATCGCGCTCACTCTGTTCCAAGTGGCTGCCGGAGTGGTGAATATTTCTCTGCTCGCTCCGATTTGGATGCAGTTATTCCATCTGTTCGTGGCGGACCTGCTGTGGATTGCGGTGGTGTTGATGGCGCTGGAGGCGCGTATGACGGTGGGCGATTTTTGGAGTAGCGCGTTGAGCCAGGAGAAAATAACTGTGGCACGGGAAGAACGGCGATGAACCTCACGGAGCGGACCAAGGTCCGCAGGCTTGCCAAGCGGGGATCGAATGAGTCGGAAGTCATTCACGGCATTCTCGACGCGGGGTTTCTGGCGCATGTCGGGTTCAATGTAAACGGACAGCCGTTTGTCACTCCGACGTTATACGGCCGGGAGGGTGACACGCTGTACCTGCATGGCTCGGCAGCCAACCGGATGCTGCGAGAACTGGAGAAAGGCGTGCCGGCTTGCGTGACGGTGACGCTGGTGGACGGCCTGGTGCTGGCGCGGTCGGCGTTTCATCATTCCATAAATTACCGTTCGGTGATGGCGTTTGGAATCGCCCGTAAAATCGAAGACGCGGCGCGGAAGGCGGAGGCTTTGCGAGTGATTTCCGAGCATCTGATTGCCGGCCGATGGGGCGACGCGAGAGGACCCAGCGAAAAGGAGCTAAAGGCGACCGCGGTGCTCGAGTTTTCCATTGAAGAGGCTTCGGCGAAGGTTCGGACCGGGCCGCCGCTGGACGAGGCGGAGGATTACGCGCTGCCGGTCTGGGCTGGAGTTCTGCCGCTGGAATTGAAGGCGGGAGCGCCGCTGCCGGATGCGCAATTGCGGGGGGATGAAAAGACTCCGGAATATGTGCTGCGCTACCGGGGCGCGGCTGGACGGAAACCAAGCGGGATCGATTAGCGCGGGCACCGTACACTCAAATTGGAGGGGGAAATGGATACCCACCGAGCGAAGCGGGTTTCTGAAGCATTGCGCGAGGAACTCGGCGAAATGATCTCCTATGAGCTCTCAGATCCAAGGATCGGCGACGCGACGGTTACCGAGGTGCTGGTATCGCCGGACATGAAACATGCGCAGGTGCGGCTGCATTTCGGCAACGCCCCAGGCGATCAGCAACAAACCATACAGGCGCTTGAGGGCGCACGCCATTTCTTGCGACGCCGGATTGCGGAGAGGCTGAACCTCTACCGGGTACCGGAGCTGCACTTTGAGGCGGACGTTTCGTCGGCGGTGACTGGTAGGATGGAACATCTATTGAAGCGGGTCCGCCGGGGGCGTCCTCGCGATGAGGAGCAGCCGGCAAGCTAAGTCTCAGTGATCATGTGCTGCAAATCAAGGGAGACATGCGCTTGGCTCCCGTAGGCGGCAGATTTCTGGACGCCTGCCGGCGCCGCGCGACCGATGTCCGGCCAGTCTGGTTCATGCGCCAGGCCGGTCGTTACCTGAAGCCCTATCGGGATATTCGCGCGAAGCACAGTATTCTCGAGATCTGCAAGAGGGCGGATTTAGCGGCGACGGTCACGCTGCAACCGGTGGAAATTCTGGACGTGGATGCCGCTATTATTTTTGCGGATCTTCTGCTCCCGGTTGAGCCCATGGGGCTGAAGCTCGAGTTCATCAGCGGCGATGGGCCGCATATCGAAAATCCGATTACGGAAACCGAAGACATCGACGGCTTATCCACGGGCCGGACAGACGATCTTGGATATGTTGGCGAAGCGATCCGCATGGTGACGAGCGCGCTCTCCGGGAGAGTGCCGGTGATCGGGTTTGTGGGCGCTCCTTTCACGCTCGCCAGCTACATGATTGAAGGCGGCCCATCGAAGACCTTCCTGAAGACCAAAAAACTGATGTTCGGAAACGAAATCATGTGGCGCAGGCTGATGGGCAAGCTGGTTGACGTTTTGGGAGATTTCGCCGGATTACAAGTCGGGGCCGGCGCGCGCGCCGTTCAGGTATTCGATAGCTGGGTAGGCGCGCTCAGCCCTGAAGATTATGTCCGCTATGTTCAGCCCTATTCGCGGGCGCTGATCGAACGGATTCGCGCGGGTGGAGTGCCGGTGATTCACTTCGGAACGGGCGCGGGCGGATTCTTCCGGGAGCTGCATGCGGCGGGCGGCGACGTTATCGGAATCGATTGGCGTATCAATATCGATCAAGCCTGGATCGATATCGGCTACCGCTCGGCCATTCAGGGCAATCTGGACCCGGCGGCTCTGTTTGCTCCGCTGCCGGAACTCCGCACGAAAGTGACGGATCTGCTGAAGCGCACGGGCACGCGGCCCGGGCACATTGTAAATCTGGGGCATGGCATACTGCCTGAAACTCCCGTAGAGAACGTCAAGGCCGTCGTCCAGATCGTCCGGGACTTTCATCGATAAAAAAGAAGTGGATCGCTCAAGCGTGGTGATTGTGGGTGGCGGCGTTTCCGGCCTGGCAACCGCATACTTTCTAGGAAAGCTCGGCATCGGTTCGACGCTGATCGAGAAATCGGACAGGCTGGGCGGACTTATCAGGACCGACCTGGTCGAGGGATGCCGGCTCGAGGCGGGCCCCGACAGCTATATCGCCGCTAAACCAGCGGTGACGGATCTCGCGCAGGAACTCGCCGGTCTGAACGATCAGATTATCGGGTCGAAGGACGAGAAGCGACGCATTTTTGTGGTTCGCGAAGGCAGACTGGTTCCTATGCCTCAGGGAATGGCCATGATGGTTCCGGCGCAATGGGGGCCTGTCCTGCGGTCGCGGCTCTTCAGCTTTCGAACCAAATGCAGCTTTTTCGCTGAACTGTTTTGCACTCCCGTCGAGCGGCGAACCGACGTCTCCGTCAACGAATTCATAGCCGATCACTTTGGGAAGGAAGTGCTTCAATATGTCGTACAGCCGCTGCTTTCCGGCGTTTACGGCGGCGACTCGGATCGTTTAAGCGCGGAAAGCGTGCTGCCGCGATTTCTGGCTTATGAAAGGAAATACGGAAGCCTGATCAGAGGAGCGCGCCAGGAGCGGCGGAAGACGCCAAAGAAGAGCAGCCTGTTTCTTTCATTCCGCGGCGGCATGCAGGCGCTCACAGATTCGCTCGCTCATGCGGTCGCCGAATCAACCACAGTGGTCCACGCCGAAGCCACTCGTGTTGAAAGAGCAAGAACGGGTTGGCATGTGTACGCGGGCGAAGGACGGGTGGATGCGGATCAGGTGGTGCTCGCTTGTCCGGCCCATGCGAGCGCCAGGCTGCTGGAAGGCTCAGAGCCGCCTCTCGCCATGGAATTGGCCCGGATTCGCTACTCGTCAGCGATCCTCGTCAACCTGGTTTATGAAAGATCCGAATTGCCGCACGATGGCGATGGCTTCGGTTTTCTTGTGCCGTTGGACGAGCGGCGCTCCATCGCGGCGGCCACGTGGGTAACGACAAAATTTCCGGATCGGGCGCCGGCGCATTTCGCTGTGTTGAGAGCTTTCATCGTCGAGCCCGAAGTTACGGAGCTTCTGACTTTTCCGAAAGAAGAATTGATCGGACTCGTTCGAGCGGAATTTAAGCGATTGATAGGGATTGAAGCGGCTCCCCGGCTCGAAATCGTGCAGGCGTGGCCCTGCTCCATGCCTCAATATGAGGTCGGCCACCGGCGACGATGGGAGAAAATTTTCCAACTGATGGCCCAACGGCGCGGTCTCTATGTGACTGGGAATGCGTATGACGGAGTAGGGGTTCCGGATTGTATTCGGCTAGCCGAAGAAACGGCGAAAGTAGTCGCGGCGCAAATCGCAGTATGATCACGCGCACAAAACGCCGATATTATCTTTAGCACGAGCATTAGTGAACAGATTTTCACCAAACTTTGCTATTCCAGGCGAAATCAACATGTTTAATCTTCGGCGTAATGCACGTCTCATGAATGCGTGCGGAAGAAGCGTGCGACGGTATTAAGACGGGAAGACATCAGGAGAGTGACTATGAAAGTGATCGTTGGGGCAGTGTTCGCGGCGCTGATTTGCGTGCCGGCGTTTGCCCAGAAGACCGCGGATGCGAGATTGCAGGCCGCGACAGAAGATTTGAATGCAATGATGAATGCGTCCGACAAAGGCATTCCTCACGATTTGTTGAATAAGGCAACCTGCGTGGTTGTGATTCCAAACCTGAAGAAAGGCGGATTCATTGTAGGCGCAGAGTACGGAAAAGGGTTTTTTAGCTGCCGTAGAACCAGCGGAGTAGGCTGGAGCGCTCCAGGCTCGCTAAGGATTTCCGGCGGCAAATTCGGTCTGCTGATCGGCGGGGCCGAAACGGACGTCATCATGTTGGTGATGAGTCAAGATGGCATGGAGCATCTATTAAGCGATAAGTTTCAGTTAGGCGGCGAAGCGTCAGCGGCGGCAGGGCCGGTAGGACGCGATTCCTCAGCGATGACCGACGCCGAATTGCATGCCGAAATTTTGACTTACTCGCGATCGCGCGGTATTTTTGGCGGTCTCGATTTGAGCGGCGCCGCGGTTACCTCGGACAAGGATGCGAATCGTGAGCTGTATGGCAGCGAGATCGACAATAAGGAGATTCTGAACGGCCATCCGCACACTCCCGCCGACGCAAGGGCGTTTATACGTACGTTGGATCGGATTTCCTCGCGCAAGTAGCTGTTTATTCATCGTTTCATTCAAGCCACCCAGCCGCAGCGGCAGCCGGGTGGCTTTTCCATTTGAGCTGAAGCGCGGCAAGCGACAATGGAAACTTGAATCCAAGGCGAGAGCATAAGTTACGCGTGGCGCTTCTCTACGGCGGCCGTTCGGGCGAGCACGAGATCTCGGTTCGATCGGCGGAATCCGCAAAAGGCGCGCTGGATCGAACCAAATACGATGTGTTGGAATACTTCATCGACCGACAAGGTAAGTGGCATCCCGGCCCGGTGATACCGGAGCCGAATGGAAATCCGGGCATCGATGTTGCCCTTCCACTGCTGCACGGCACCTTCGGCGAAGATGGGACTGTGCAAGGCCTGCTGGAACTCGCGGAAATTCCTTACGTGGGAGCCGGAGTGCTGGCTTCGGCGGTTTCCATGGACAAGGGGATGACGAAGCGTTTGTGCAGCCAAGCAGGGCTGCCGGTAGTGGAATACATCGTTCTGACGAGAGGCCGGTTCAATCCCGAAAGTCTGGCGCTTCCGTTCGAGTTTCCGGTGTTCGTGAAGCCCGCGAATTTAGGCTCGTCGGTCGGTATAAGCAAGGCGAAAAACGGTCAAGATCTGAAGCAAGCGCTTGCAACGGCCGCTCAATACGATAGAAGAACGATCGTCGAGCGGGAAATTCGCGGGCGGGAATTTGAATGCGCGGTGCTCGACGGCGAGGAGCCAATGGCCTCCATGCCTTGCGAGATCATACCTTCGCAAGAGTTCTACACCTATGAGGACAAATATCTGCTGGACCGGGCGCGGATCGACCTTCCGGCCAAACTGACTCCGGACCAGACCTCTGAGATGAAACGTCTGGCTTTGGCTTGTTTTGAAGCGGTAGGTTGCGAAGGAATGGGCCGAGTCGATTTTCTGATGGACGGCGCAACCGGCGAGATGTTCATAAATGAAATCAATACCATTCCGGGGTTCACTTCCATCAGCATGTTTCCAAAGATGTGGGAGTACTCGGGAATCGGATATTCGGAACTCCTCGACAGGCTGATCGATCTGGCCTTAGAACGGGCCGCCGCACGCCACCAGAATCGGTATTCACGGTGACGGTGGAATCGAAGTTGCCGCCGTTACGTCGGAAGAACGAGGAAGATGCTCAGAGCAATTAGAAGGCAGGCTTTGTGCGGCCTTGCCACAGCCTGCCTAGTAGCCGCGCAAAAGCCGGGAACGCTTTCGGGTCGAGATTCCAACGCGCCGCTCGGAAGCGCAGCGAAGGCGGTCGCAAATCCCGCTCCTCAGGGCGATCCGGCCAAAGACCTGATTCCGCTGTTGCAGCAATTCATCGACGTTTTCTCTACCGTGCAGGCGAGGGCCGCGGACGAACAACCGGTCGACAAGCTGATTTATGAAGGCGCAATTCCTTCCATGCTGCGCCAGCTCGATCCTCATACGCAGTTCTTCGATCCCGGACAATTCGAGCAGCTCAGGCAAATGGAAGATTCCGAGCAAAAGGGATTCGGCAGCATCGTATCGGTTATACCGGGGCGGGTGATTTTCTTGCAGACGCTTCCCGGTACTCCCTCCAGCCGGGCAGGCATTCAGGCGGGAGATGAGTTAGTGGCGATCAACAACGTCGCTATCCAGTCGCTCGAGCCGAATCAAATTATCCAGTTGCTTACCGAAGCGCGGCAGCAGAAGATTTCCGTCTATATCCGGCGGCAGGGAACGCCCAAGCTGCTGGAGTTCGTATTGACGCCTGAACTGGTGGATTCACCCAGCGTGGATCGAGCGTTCCTGGCGCGGCCGGGCTTCGGTTATATTCGCGTTGCGAGCTTCGATCTACAAACCGCCAAGCAGTTGCACGATGCGATCGAGAAACTGGGCGCGAATACTTTGCAGGGGATGGTTCTGGATCTGCGCAACAATCCCGGCGGCGTGGTGAAGGCGGCTCTCGACGCGGCGGCAATGTTCCTGCAGCCCGGTCAAAGGATCCTCACCGCGAAGGGACGCGCGAGCGAAGTGGAAACCGCCGATGTTCCGAAGAATGCCGCTCCCTATCGTTTCAAGCTCGCAGTTCTGATTAACGAAAAGACAGCGAGCGCTTCGGAAATTCTTTCGGGCGCCTTGCAGGATCACGATCGGGCGGTGATTGTCGGAGAGGCGAGCTACGGCAAAGGCCTCGTGCAGAGCGTCATACCGCTCTCCGAAGGGGCCGGACTGGCCATCACGACCGCTTTCTATTACACGCCCAGCGGGCGCTCCATTCAACGGCCACTGCAGAATTCCGCCTTGTCGGAAACGTTTAATGCGAACGCGAAACTTCCGACTTATAAAACCGACGATGGGCGCGTGGTGAAAGGCGGTGGAGGCATTCAGCCGGATGTTCGCGCCTACCCGCCCTCATTGACGCGCCTTGAAGCCGTTCTGGAAGAGAGCGGAGCAGTCACCTCGTTCGCGACGCGATATCTCTCAAAGCACGTTCCTCTTCCCGATCCGTTTGAAGTCACTCCCGAGGTGACGGATGAGTTCAAAGTCTTCCTGTCCGCGCGGCAGATTCAGCCCAGCGTGGGCGAGTGGAGCGCGGAGCGTCCGTGGATTGTCACCCACTTACAGGAAGAAATCGTGACGCAGGCGCGCGGCGTGGAGCAGGGCGACGAAATTCAAGCGCAGCACGATCCGCAGATTCAAGCGGCGCTGAAGGCCATGCAGGATGAATCGCTGCCGGTGAGCCGCGGAGGAAACTGACCTCCTTCGGCATCCGCCGATTCCTAGGTTTCTTTTCGATAATCGCCGCGGCTGAAATATTTTTCGAGCCACATGTAAAGGCAGACAAAAAGATAGCGGCTGCCCATCTCTTTGATCTTCAGTTTTGGCTTGCCGGTGCGGCGATTCCGCCAGGTGATGGGAATGACCGTCCAGCTATAACCGCGGACGATCGTTTTAAGGGGCAACTCAACGGTTAGATTAAAATGCGGCGAAAGCAAGGGGCGGCAGCCTTCAATCACCGAGCGGCGATAGGCTTTGAAGGCGTTGGTGGTGTCGTTCAGCTTAATGCGAAACATGAGGCGGATGAATAAATTCGCCATTCGGTTGACGCGCATCTTGAGCCAGGGATAGTCAATGACGCCGCCGCCCTTGATAAAACGGGAGCCGAATACGGCATCCCATCCCTGGTTGAGGATCTGCCAATAGCGCACCACATCGCGGCAATCGTCGGATTCATCGGCCATCATCACGACCACGGCATCGCCTCGAATCTCATCAAGACCGCGAATGATGGCCCGGCCAAATCCATTCGGACCGGTGTTCCGCAGGGGGATCAAAGCCGGGACACGCTCGCGCAGCAAAAGCAATTTGTCCCAGGTGGAATCTGTGCTGCCATCGTCCACGACGATGATTTCGTGAGGGACGGCATTGAGCCGCAATTCGACATACAGGTGTTCCACGGTGGAAGCGATGCAGCCCTCTTCATCGCGCGCGGGAATGACGACGCTCAGCAGCTTGAGCGGCTCTCGAGTGGCGTCGGGCAAGCGGCGTTTCATGTCGCTCCACAGCGTTCCAGCCAGCCGGGATTGGCCCGCACATGGATCGCGATCTCATCCAGGATGGAAGTGAGAGAGCGCTTCGGCTGCCATCCGAAATCGTTCGCGGCGCGAGCGTAATCCATTACAAGCCAGGGAATGTCGAAGGCGCGGGGAGTTGGATCGGGCTGTGGCTCATGCCTGCCGAAGCGAGCATCGCACCACGCGGTCAGTTGCGCGAGCGATGTGGCGTTAGCCGCTCCGCCGCCGATGTTATAAATCGCATCCGCGGGCGGATCGCGCCGCACCTGAATGGAAAGCAGATCCGCCAGGTCGTCCGGGTGAAAAGCATCGCGCATCTGATAGCCTTTTCCGCCAAAGCCAATGTATCTCAAACGTAGACGGGCGGCATGCGCGTGCAGCCAGTAGGAAAAGATGCCTTGCTCGGCCGTACCGAACTGACCGGCGCCGGCGAGCACGCCGCAGCGATCGATCCAGACCGGGAAACCAAAGGCGAGACCATATTCGATGGCCATAATCTCGGAACAGAGTTTCGTCGCTCCGTACAACGATACCGGCTGGCGCGTTGGGAAAGTTTCGGCGACGCCGCGCTCGCCGACGCCCTGAGGCAAGGAATTGGCGAGGTCCAAAACGAAGGCTTGTTCGTGTTCGCGTACTGGGAGCGCGGCAAGATCTCCGACGGAATAGACGCGGCTGCTGCTCAAGAGGATCAGGCCGGCTTTTCGCTCCCGGCAATATTCCAGAATGTTCAGGGTTGCGGAGAGATTGTGCTCTCCGAGTTGACGTGGGCTGGAGCGTCCATCCACGCCCGCCAAAACGCTGGGATGCGCGGCGGCATCGACGACCCAATCGCAGGCTGGAATCGATTCCACATCGCTGCGCATCCGCAGATCGCCATGAATGAACCGGATTCCTCTCGCGCCAAGCGCGTGGCGATTGCTTTCCGAGCCGGGCCGGAGCAGGTTATCAATTCCGGTAATCTCAGCGCCGTCCATGCGTTCCGCAAAAGCCGGAGCAAGCCGGCTCCCTACAAATCCGCAGATTCCGGTGATAAGGATCTTCATCCGAGAGTGCCGGCTGCGAGCTGGGAAGATCGATTGAGGCGGACGCGCCACGAGTCTACGATTTCCCGGAAAACATCACTTAGGGATCGCGTGATTCCCCAGCCTGGATAGTGCGCCTTCATCTTGCGGAGATCGCTGTAATAGCAGATATGGTCTCCGGCGCGGTTCTGGTCGAGATAGGTATACTTCTGCGCTTTCCCGGTGAGTTTCTCGACCATGGCGAAGGCTTCCAGGATAGAACACGAATTGTCTTTGCCGCCGCCGATGTTGTAAACTTCGGCGCAACGGGGCGATTCACAAAAGGCAATCATGAAATTGGCGACATCCTCGGAATGAATATTGTCGCGAACCTGTTTGCCTTTGTAACCGAAGACCTTGTATTCGCGCTGTTCCAGGTTACATCGCACCAGGTAACTCAGAAAGCCGTGCAGTTCGACGCCGGAATGATTGGGTCCAGTGAGACATCCGCCGCGCAAGCAGCAGGTAGGCATGCCAAAATAGCGCCCGTATTCCTGGACCATCACGTCGGAAGCGACCTTGGACGCGCCAAAAATCGAGTGTTTGGATTGATCGATCGAAAACGTCTCGGGAATGCCATGCTCATAGAGCGGATCGTCATAATCCCAGCGAGTCTCTAGTTCGCGCAGAGGGATGGTGTTGGGCAGATCGCCATACACTTTATTGGTGGACATGTGCACGAAAGGCGATTCCGGGCAAGCGCGGCGAGCGGCCTCTAGAAGATTGAGCGTGCCTACGGCGTTTGTGTCGAAATCCTCAAACGGGATGGCAGCCGCGCGGTCGTGAGACGGTTGCGCCGCGGTATGGATAATTACGCCCGGCTTGATTTCCGCCACGATATGAAGAATTTTCCGGCGGTCCCGAACATCAACGTTGAAGTGCGCGTAATCGGGGAGGTTGGCTTGCAAACGCTGGAGGGACCAGCTTGTATCTCCCTCCGGTCCGAAGAAAACCGCCCGTTCATTGTTGTCGATGCCGAAAATGCGGAAGCCATGCCGGCCCAGGCGCAGGCTTACTTCAGACCCAATGAGCCCGCAGGAGCCGGTTACTAAAGCGTTTTGCGTCACTGAGAGTTAATTTTATAGGACAGGTAATTTTCGGGGGAAGCGGCGGTGTTTTTGAAGCTGTTCCTGGTACACTCCAACTTTTGTGGACGAAGAACAACTAGGCTTTAATCGCGGCACGATGGTGCTTCTGCTGCTGGTTTGCCTGATGGCCTGGATGGCCTTCAACTGGTTTGAGACCGTCCAGCGCATCGTGCATTGCTACACAGCGGCGCCAGTCGAGGACTATTGGCGTGTTGCCGGCAATCTGCATAGTTACCGGGCATTCGATCTTCGCGTGCTGTGGATGCAGCATAACGAGCATCGGATCGTATTTCCGGAAATTGTATTTGCTTTGGATATGCTTTTGTGGCGCGGGCGGCTGATATTGCCTCTCGCCGTCAGCTTTCTTTGTTATTTGTCTATCTGGATTGTTCTCGCGCAGACCTTATTTACGGATCGAAGCCTGTCTTTCAGAGCTCGAATGGCAGCCGTATTGCTGGCCGGAATTATCGTGGGTTGGAAGGGAAGCGCGACGGTTCTCGCAACTCCATTTCTTCTGAATTGGACGCTGATGCAGGCGGGCGTAGTGCTCTCGCTCGCATTGCTCAGCCGCGCGAAACACGCTGCAACCAATGTTTGTTTGATTCTCGCGATTGCGGCGGCGGTTGTGGCCACTTACTCTTCCGGAAATGCTCTGTTGCTATGGCCCTTATTGCTGGCGGCGGGTTGGGTGCTTCGTCTGACCAAACGCCGGATGACCGCTCTCGGGATTGCGGCGGCTGCATCGATTGGCCTGTATTTCATCGGCTACAACTTCTCAGACAATCTGAACATTAAGAATCTCGTTTTGCACCCTTTGTATTTTCTTGGTTTTCTAGGCACTTACCTGAGCATGCCGTTCGGAGGATTGGACTTCAATGATCCGTGGATCATGAAGTCTCCTCAATTCGGCGTCTGCATAGGGTTAATCGGCTTGTCGATTGTTGTCATTCTCTTTGTAATCGCAGTCCGCGCCCGCCTGGTGGCTACTCAACCGGGAATCGTGCTCTTCGGATGTTATGCCTTCACTCTGCTAAGCGCGGCATTGACGGCAGCCGGAAGGATGGACCCGACGGATTCAGGCTTTAACGCGGCTAAAGTCACCCGTTATCTAACGCTTCCTCTCGTAAACTGGGCCATCTTCGTCCTGCTCTGCCTTTGGCTGGCATTCAGATTTCAATGGAAGATTTTTCATCCGGCCGCCATTGCATTTCTGGTCGCAGTGCTCGTCTTCGTTGGATTTCTAAAATTGCGATGGTGGGTGGAAGCGAGCAACGACGAATTTGCCAGGGAGCAAATGGCCGAGCTTAGTTTGGAGGATGGACTCAGCGATCCGGGATTGATCCGGAAGATCTTTCCCGATCCAAGCTACGTGTACCGCTGTTTGCCAGAACTGCGGCAAGGTCATTTGTCGGCTTACCATAGCAATCGAGCTAAGTGGCTGGGACGGCCGGTAGGCCAATTTTCAAAGATATTGAGCTCGGGGGGATCGGGGGAAATCACCTTTGCGTTCCCGGTGCGATCCGGGATCGAAGTCGGCGGCTGGGCGGACACCTACTCGCGCGGCACTGAGTTCAGATGGATCGTTCTGGGGAATGAGAATGGGCGGATCGTTGGCTTCGGAGAGCGGCTGCCGGCCGGTTTCCCGGAGGAGTTGCGATCCTTACGGATGCCGCCGTCGCTTGCCTGGGTTGGCTTTGTGAATCTCAAGGTGAAGACGAAGGCGATCTCCGCCTATATTGTCGATCCGCGCAGAAGAGGCCTTTTCCCGATCGCAGAGTCCCTGGCAGTCCCGGAGGTACATGCGGCAAGTTTGAACGATATGGGTATATTGGTTCCCAAAATCGAATGGCAAAAAGATCCGGCATGGACGCTCAATGGGTTTCGGGCGTCGCGGTTCGACCCTCCTCCGCCAGATCCCATTTACGGCAGTTTGAACGGCTCCGGCGCAAATAACGGCCGGATGGTTTCCTCGGTTTTCGCCACGCCATCGAAGGCATGCCTGATCCTTCCGATTCTGCACGGGGACTTGGTTAATGGATTGTCAGTCGATATCCGGAATGCCGATACTGGCCAATCGCTCGAAACGGCCCCAATGCAAAACCGCGACACGGAATGGGAATTCTGGCGTTTCCAGTTCGATCCAGCGGTGAAGCATCTGCGGATAGCCGCGCGGGATCAGGGCCGCTATTGGGGCGATTGGATGGCGATCGGGCCGCCCGCCGAATGCGAGTAGAGCGGCCGCCGGCGCGGGCTACCCGCTACAATCGACGCAGCATGGCCCAAACTCCCTGGGGCGATCTGCCCGTCAATGACGCCCACGTCCATTTCTTCTCTCACAACTTTTACGCCGGGCTGGCGCGGCAGAAAAAGGTGGAGAATGCGCAAGCGCTCGGTCCATTGCTCAACTGGGAAATCCCAGAAGCCGATCCGATCAAGCTCGCGGAAAGTTGGGCCGGCGAACTGGATCGCAACGGCGTCCGGCGGGTTTGCCTGATCGCGAGCGCGCCAGCCGATGAGGAGAGCGTCGCCGCGGCTGTTTCCGCCTATCCGGACCGCTTCTTCGGCTACTTCATGCTGGACCCGCTGCAGCCCGACGCGCTCGATCGCGTGAAAGCGGCGGCGTCCGATCCACGACTGCACGGCATGTGCCTGTTTCCAGCCATGCACACGTACTCCATCGCCGACCGGCGGCTGATTCCGATGCTCGAGATCGCATCCGACCATCGTCTCGCGGTGTTCGTACACTGCGGCGCGATCAGCGTGGGCGTGCGAAAGAAGCTCGGGTTGCCGAGCCAGTTCGACCTGCGGTTCTCTAACCCGCTCGACCTTCATCCCGTGGCGTTGCACTTTCCGCAGATCCGGTTCGTAATTCCGCATTTTGGGGCCGGCCTGTTTCGCGAGGCGCTTATGCTGGGGGATCTCTGTCCCAACGTCTATTTCGATACTTCAAGCAGCAATCGATGGATGATGTATGAGGACCTCGATCTGCGCTCCGTATTCAGGCGCGCTATCGATGTGCTGGGTATCGAGCGCCTGCTGTTCGGCACCGATTCCAGCTTCTTTCCGCGCGGCTGGAATGCGGCTATTCTCAAGCAGCAAACGACGGCGCTCTATGAGCTGGGTTTTGATTCGGAGAAGGCCTCTCGGATTTTGCAATCTAATCTCGAGCGGCTGTTCGAGGCGCGTGTTACAAATGGTACTCTCAAGCGCTAATAGATCGGAATATCCTGAATAACAAAATCGGCGAGTGCTTTCCACTTTGTTTTCGAGGCACACGCGATGATTCAACTTCGAGCAAACGTCAGACGATTTCGCCCGCAAAGTTTAGGCCGCCGCAAGCTTCCCTTTCCAGCGACGCCGGGTCTCCGCATCGCCCAGATAACCGCTGCCGCCAGCCTGTTCGATTTGGCCGGAGCGTTTCCGCCGGAGCGATGGGAGGAACTCGAAAGCTATAGGCCTCATGTTTTGCTTGGAGCGCCAGCCGATCTCGAGCAGCTCGTAGAGCGGACCAGAAGCCTGGCGCTGGATTTATCGAGCGTCGATCACGCCATTTTCGTTCTGACAAAATGCGGCAATAAGCCCGCGACGGACGTTTTGCGAGTAGTTCTGTGGCAAGCCTTCGGAGTTCCCGTCTACGAGTTGTTGGTTCGTGGGGAATCCCTGGTGCTCGCGTCGGAATGCGAGGCGCATGAAGGCTGGCACGTGGAGAACGGCGCAGCTTTCTCAGTGATAGACGGCGAACTGGTATTGAATGCGGCCCGTCGGAATGGGGTGCGGACCGGTCTGACTGGATTCATCGAGACCGAGCCGTGCCCATGCGGCCGGGCGGGCTTGCGCCTGATGGATGTCGAGCAAATGGATGGCGTACAAACGGATTCCGGGCAAATTGGGGCTCCAGCCGGATCGCGGCCGTTAGCCGCGATAGCTTAGATTGGTTTCCCAGGCCGAGGCGGACGACCTGCCTCGGTACAATAACGCTTTCTAGCAAGAACGTGGATGAAGGCTGCCGTTTGCTTTTTGTTTTTCGTTTCGTTCGTGCGCGGCGCCTCCGGAAGCGGCTATATGGGCCGGAATGTTTGCGCCGGGTGCCATAAGGACATTGCCGCCACGCAGGCTCGGACCGCCATGGCGAGAACGTGGCAGGGAACGGAAACCAAGCAACTTCCGGCGAACTACTCGGAGGCTTACGCCGAGGGGCCGGACCCCGCCATCGATTACCTGATCCGGAGGAAGGCGCAAGACTTCGAATATGAAGTCCATTTTCCAGGGCAGCCGCCGCTAAGCTTCCCGGTGGAAGTCGTCATGGGCGGCGAGCGGCATGGCCTCAGCTTCCTTTTTCGCGTGAAGGATTTCGAAGGCTCCCCTTTGCCTCGGGCGCCGTTGGTCGAAGGGCGCTATCTGCACTATGCTCCGGAAGATCGATTGGAGCGCTCGGCGGGTTTTCCGCCGGAGAAGCCCACGACGTATGACCTTGCGTTGGGGAGGGTGCTGACGCCGAGCTTCGAGAAGAAATGCCTCGGTTGCCACGGCGACCCGCGTGTTCGCGGTATGCATCCGGAAAGCGGGGTGAGCTGTGAAGACTGCCACGGGCCGGGGCAACCACACTTGCTGGCTCTCACGAAGAAATCGGCGGATAAAGGCATTTTGAATCCTGGAAGGCTGCCGCGCGCGGAGCAGATGCGTTCTTGTTCGCAATGCCATGCAGGCTTCAGCCTCGTACAGGATGCGATGCCCGACGATTTGCTTGTTTCCGACCAAGTGACAGCGCTCAGCAATAGTGAATGCTGGCGTCAAACCGAGGGCCAGATCACCTGCACAAACTGCCACAATCCTCATCAGGACGCGCCGCGAGCGGTGCTGGTGGCGAGATCTGAGAAGACTTGCCTCGAATGCCATAGCGAAAGCGTAGTGAAGCATGCGGGCTTGTGTCCGGTGAACCGCAGTACCGGTTGCGTCGGATGTCACATGCCCGATTCGAAAAAGTCCGCTCCGTTTGTGATTGCCGATCATTGGATCCGCGTGCATTCGGAGCAAAGTATGCCGGTTGGGGAACACCTGGAGGCGTGGCGCAGCCAAGTCCCGCCTAAACATCTATACCTGCGGATGATTACAGTGGACGATGCGGCGAAAGCGGCGGCGATTCGCGAACAGCTTTTTTCCGGCGGCTCGTTTTTCGCGCTGGCGCGGGCAAATTCGATGGATCGGACCACGGCGGTTAACGGCGGTTATCTGGGCGATCTCAAGGCAAGCGAGCTCGATCCCGACTGGTCGGCGGCGGCACTGACGCTCGAGCCCGGCCAGCTCTCCGAAGTGATCAAGGATGGCGAGCGATACCTAGTTTTGCAGCGGATGCCTCGAAACTTTCGCGAAGATGCGGAGACGCTGTTCGATAAGGCCATGGATCTCCGAAAACAAGATAAGCGACAGGAGTCCGCCAGTGAACTGCTGGAGGCGCTCAAAGTCTATCCCGCCTTTCTGCGCGCCCTGACCTACCTGGGAGTGACTTATGGCGAAGCGGGAAATCCACAGACCGGGGCGGGCATACTGTCCGTAGCCACGCGCCTGTACCCACAAGACGCGGGAGCCCATTTCAACCTGGGAATTGCGGACGGGGCCATGGGGAAGGAAGACGAGATTTCGGAATACCAGCGGACGGTCGAAATCGATCCGGATTATGTTCCCGCTTACCTGAACTGGGGCGCGGCGCTCTACACGAAAGGCCGGTACGCGGAAGCAATCGGGGTATATAGGCGCGGGATTAACGTAGATCCGCTGGAGGCTTCACTACATTACAGCCTGAGCCTGGCACTCACGCGGCAAAACAATACGGCGGAAGCTCGCGCGGAAATGGAATTGGCCGGTAAGATCGATCCCAAATACAAGGAACAATGAAGGGCGGATCCGGCTCACAGGCATGCGAAACTTACCATATACAAGGGCAAATATTGAGTGCTATTTGGATTTTTGTAATTGGCGCTATGTTTGCCGGTTTGGCCACAGCCGACAGCCCGGCCGACTGGGAAAATCGAGCGGAACAGCTTATCCGTCAAGGCGACAAGCAGGGTGCGCTAGATGCACTCGCGAAGGCCGCCGAAGCTACTCCGGCGTCGGCCGAATCCGAAGACCGGATCGGCTTCCTTTTAGCGGTTTTGCAACAGCAGAATGAGGCTGCGACGCATTTTCAGAAGGCGCTCTCGCTCGATTCGGCCTACGCACCGGCCCACTTTCACTTAGGCATGGCGTACTGGATCGCGAAGAACCCGGACCAGGCGCTTCCCGAGCTGCAGCAGGCGGCGAAGCTCGCGCCGGGTGTATTCGATTACCGTTACCACCTGGGAGCGGCCTATCTCCGGGTGAGCGATTATGGCGAAGCCGTCGCCGAGTTGAAGCAGGCTGTTTCAATCGATCCATCGAAGGCCCCGACGTGGGACGATCTAGGCCATGCTTTGCAGTATACGGGCGATCTGGCGGGCGCAGTGGATGCGTATCAGCACGCAGTTTCGCTCGATCCCGCCAACGACGGGGCGCGCAACGATTATGCCTATATGCTCGTCGAGACCAGGCAGGCGGATCGCGGGATTGAAGAGGCGCGCAAAGTATTGGGGCACGATCCATCGAGCACGGCGGCGCTGATGAACATTGGGTATGCGAATTTGAAAAAAGGGGATTTCGATTCCGCCGAACAGGCGTACCGGCAGGCTTTGGCCCTTGATCCGAATTCGGCGGCGGCGCACTACGATCTGGGTATCGCGTTGAAGATGAAGGATCAACTCGAGCCGGCGGAGAAGGAGTTCGCCGAAGCCAGCCGGATTGATCCCTCTCTGGCTGAAGCGCACTATTCTTTGGGCATTGCCAAATGGCAATTGGGCGATTTCCCAGCCGCTATCGAGCAAATGCGCGCTGCTCTTTCAGTCCGGCCGGATTATGCGGAAGCGCATTATATGTTGGGAATAGTGCTCAAGCAGAGCGGTGATTTGGATGCGGCGATTCCTGAACTGAAGGAAGCTATCCGACTCGATCCAAGCAGCCCCGGTCCCTACAACACGATGGGTGAGATTCTCCACATTAAGGGCGACAAGCAGGGCAGCGAGGAAGCCTTCGCCACAGGGGCGCGCCTGAAGCGCGAGAAAGAAGGACAGCTCGCGAATTCTCTTGAAGAGGGCATGAGGGGCGGGACGATCCCGAAGCCCATAGCGGGCGCCCCACCGCGTTAGCATGCTTTCCCGCAGGTGGTTTGTTAAATCGCTGTGTGCCAGTGTGCCGGTATTTTCTCTGGACCAGTTGCTTGTCGGCGTGCCATTGGGTGTTCAGTTCGTGAATGTTGCACGGGAAGCCGGGCTCAACGCGAAGACCATCTTCGGAGCGGAAAACAGCAACAAATACTTGTTGGAGACGACCGGCTGCGGGGTCGCCTTCATCGATTACGACAATGATGGATGGCTCGACATCTTCTTCGTGAACGGAACGCGATTCGATACGGTTTATCCCAAAGGCTCGGAGCCGGTCAGCCGGTTATATAAAAACAATCGGGACGGCACGTTTACGGATGTCACGACGAAGGCCGGCGTGGCGCGCACGGGCTGGGGGCAAGGCGTATGCGCGGGCGATTATAACAACGATGGTCACGAAGACTTGTTTGTGACTTATTGGGGCGATTGCGCGCTGTATCGCAACAATGGGAACGGCACGTTCACCGATGTCGCGGCGAAAGCCGGGGTCACGACCCGCACCACTAGCGGTCTGAAGCGCTGGAATACAGGCTGCACCTTTTTCGATTACGACCGCGATGGGCACCTGGATCTTTACGTCGCCAATTACATCGATTTCGATCCCAAGACGGCTCCCCTGCCCGAGAGTGGGCCCTGCTTATATGAGGGATTGACGGTTGCGTGCGGTCCGCCTGGATTGCAGGGCGGCAAGGACATTCTATTCCACAACAACGGGAACGGCACATTCACCGATGTTTCCGAAAAGGCCGGGATTTGGAAAAAACAGGGCACGTACGGGCTCGGCGTGCTGGCCGGCGATTTCGACAACGATGGTTGGCCGGATATTTATGTCGCCGACGATTCGGCTCCCTCGGCCTTTTTCAAAAACAACCACGATGGAACTTTCTCCGATGTCGGGATGGAGGCGGGTGTCGCGTTCGGAGCAGACGGCAAGACGGAAGCGGGAATGGGTGTTTCAGCCGCGGATGTTTTCGGGAACGGCAAGCTCGATATCGTGAAAACGAATTTTGCGGGCGATACCTCGAGCCTCTATCGGAATCTCGGCGGAGACAACTTCGAAGACGTTACGTTTCAGGCGGGGCTCGGACGGAACACGCGCTTTCTGGGATGGGGCGCCTGCTTTCTGGATTTTGATAATGACGGCTGGCCCGACATTCTCACTTGCAATGGCCACGTTTACCCAGAGGTGCGCGAAAAGGCCAGCGAATCCGGCTATCGCGAGCGCAAGGTTTTGTATCACAACCTCGGCAACGGCAAATTCGAAGATGTCTCCCTCGATGCGGGGCCCGGCATTTTGGAGCAGGTCGCGGGCCGAGGCTGCGCCGTGGGAGATTTCGACAACAACGGCACGCTCGACGTGGTAGTCAATTGCGTGAACGAGGCGCCGCAGTTGCTGCGATGCGATAGCACGCTCAATAACAACTGGCTGAAGGTGAAAACCGTCGGAACGAAGTCAAATCGATCCGGTATCGGCGCTCGCGTCTACTGCAAGCCGGAGGGCGAGCATCAGCAAATGGACGAAGTACGAAGCGGCGGGAGCTACATCTCACAGAGCGACCTGCGAGTTCACTTCGGATTGAGAAAAGCGGAGAAAGCCGATTTAGAGGTTCATTGGCCGAGCGGACAGATCGACAAGATTGCGGGGGTGAAGGCGAACCGAGTGGTGAGGGTCGTGGAAGGCTCCACATAGAGTGATCTAATCTATGGTTTCCGGTCCTCCCTCGCGGCGCATAACGATGTCGGTGAGGGCGTCCAGCTTCTTCTGGAAGTGCTGCATCCAGTCTTGATGGTCGGCTGCGAATTGAGCATGTTTCGCGTCGAAATCGCGCATCGAGTCGTGATGGTCGGCGATAAATTGCGCATGTTCCTTGATCCGCCGTCCGGCTGTGGCTTCGAGGTGAGCCATCACAACCATCGTGTCCTCCATCTCCTTCCGCGCTTGTTCGAGGACGGACACCCGCCGCTCGAGGTCTCCTCCGTTGTTCTCCGCCATATGATCATTCTAGGGGATTTGGGACGGCAAGAGATGCTAACCTGGCTCGCACACGGGAGTCTGTTGTGATGGCCTCTGCTGCGTCGTTTGGCGGGGCTCTGCGATTTCGACGTTCCCTACCAGCCTGGACAGGGGAAAAGAAAACCGGCAGAGCTTGCGCCCTGCCGGTTGTTGTTTTAATGCTCTTCGATTCGATTTACCAGCTAAATATACCGGAATACTGGAGCCGGCGCATCGAGTACTGGGCGCCGTTGAAGGCAATATTGGTGATCTGACCTGCGCTACCGCTGGTCACGTCGGTATTCGGGTTATCCAGGTTCGTGTGATTCAGTGAGTTGGTTGCATCCATACGAAGCGTGAACTTAAAGCGTTCAGTAATGCTGAACTGTTTCATGATGGAGGCATCCAGGTTCACAAAGTGCGGACCAAACAACATCGTGTTGATCGGATAGTTACCGAAAGTGTTCGGAGCCGGCGCGACGAACGGCCCGGTTAAATTGGGATCAGGAATAATCCATTCGTTCCGATTCTGATTCGCCGGGTAGGGGCTGCCCGTACCAAGGTTCGGGATGTTGTTCGGACCAGTAAAGGGCTGGCCACCCGTGCTGCCATAGTTATCGAGGGTCGGATAGAGGGGACGCCCACTGTAGTAGGTGAAAATACCGCTTATGTTCCACCCGCCCGCGATCGCGTTGACAAATTTGTTCATGTTAGCGCCGTATTTTCGGCCTCTTCCAAACGGAATATCGTAATTGCTTGCGAACACCCATTGCTGGTGCGGATACTCGCCGTCATCGACGTAACCGAGCGCGTAATCATACAGGAAGGTGTAGGCGCCATCCGGGCCGTAGCCCTCTCCTTTGTTGATTTGGTAGGTGTAGTTACCTTGTAGGTTGAAACCAGCTGCTGCTTTGATCGTCACAGTGCCCTGAAACGAATTGTACTGGCTGTTTGCACAGTTGCAGTAGTAGTCAATTGCGGTGGTATTCCCGTAGTTGTACTTTGGACCTAACAGACCGTCATAAGGAAATGTCGCGCTTGGATTATTCGCTTGGCCAGGAATAAACTCTTGCTCGTTAGCGTTGATGTTGTTGCCGAGGCCACCCTGATTGTGGCGGCTGGAATTCGCTACGTAACCGCCCGTAAAGGCCATTTTGTTCGTGAATTGATGCTGGACTGTGAAGTTGTAGGCGTAGACCACAGGCATCGTGAAGATGGGCGGCCGCGTCTTACAATCGATTCCGGAAGGACAGGGAAGAGTACCCTGTGCGCTGACGGAGTACGTTGGCGGGGCTGGCGGCCCGGAAGCAAGCGTGAAGATATCGCAGAAGTTATTGCCGCATGTGGACGATTGGCTCAGTGACTGGTTCGCCAGAACAGGCGGGTTCTGGGTGACGTTATGGCCGAAGGTGGAACCGAACGTTCCGAGGCTATAGGACCAGCCATAACCCGTACGAATGACTGTCTTGGGCGTAACCTGCCAGGCGATACCGAAGCGCGGGGCGAAATTGTGCCAGTTCATGTCCTGGTACCCATGACTGCCATTCAGGCCGTAGCCAAAAACGTCCAGCAGACCGGTATTCAAGTTATATTCGGCGCCGTTCTGCGGTGCATTGACCGTTTCCGGAAATACCATTTCCCAGCGAACGCCATAGGTTATGGTTAGCTTTGGAGTCGGCCTCCACTCGTCCTGCCCGTAAAAGAAGTTGCGCTTTTGGCGCTCCTGCGCGTTGGTACTGCTGCTGACGTAGCGGGCGAAACTGCTCACGTCACCCAACAAAAAGCTAGCTAGGCCGAGACCGTCGACGGAAGAGCCCGTGGGAAGCCCGGTCTTCGGGTCAACTGTACCCAATCCGGTAATGTTGTCGTTAAAGTGCACTTCGCCGGATCGATGGTTATCGCTAGGAACCCGCAGGTTTTCCGCGTAGCGAATGTCGGCGCCGAACTTAAAGTTGTGGTTGCCGCGCACCTTGCTGATGTTGTCGACGAACTGATATTGACGCTCATTTTCATCGAGGGGGCAATTGCACTGATTAATGCCGAGCGCATAGCCGATCTCCTGACTGCCTCCCACTGGATTATCGAGATAGAAGGCGGGTAGACCGCCCGTGTAAGTGCTTCCCGTGTTAAGACCCGGAATGCCGGCCGCTGTAGCAGGAGTCGCGCTCACATCGTTGGGAACATCGGTAATGTGGTAATGCAGGAAGCCGAAACGGAATTCGTTGATCAAGGTCGCATTGACTGTGTGCGTCCAACCGCCCGCAACGCTCTGATTTAATGCGCTGGAGTTTCCGGCGTAATTGGCGTTGTTGAAATCCGGGCCGCCCGCCTCCAGACCAAACGCGCCTGGCGCGACCAGGCTAAAGCCTGCGTAGCTATAGCGCCCGAAAAACGTGTTCTTCTCATTGCCGTAGTAATCCCAGCGGGTGTCATATTGCTTGCCGTCAGATACGGCTGTTCCGCTGCCAGTGTAGTTGTTGTAAGGGCCTGCGGCGGTCGGCCCGGGGAAGTAGTTCAAGAGAGCCTGAGCTTGCGGGCTGAGCCGGTTCGCCGGGATCTGATTATTTACAAAAGGCATGCGGCCTAAGCCAGTGGTCGGGTTGCCGGTGTTTGGATCATAGATCTGGTATAAGCAACTGTTGGAACCCGGAGAACCTGGCGTAGGGGTAGAAAGACATCCGGGATAGCCGGGGGAGGCCTGCAACCAATCGCTCAAATTGCCGGTCCGGTCGGCAGCGGTTGGAACGCTGGTGAGCACCGAACCACCCTTGTTGTTGCGAGTCAACTGGACATCGCCGAAGAAAAACAGCTTGTCCTTTATAATTCGCCCACCAAGCGAGCCGCCGAACTGATTCTGGTGCGTGGTCGGCGCGTAAGCTCCGGCATGGCCGCCAATGGGCGTATTCTCCGTGAACGGATTGCGGCCGAAGTCCTGGAACCCAGGAGTATTCAAGAAGATGTAATCGAAAGCGTCGCCATGGAAAGAGTTCGTACCCGATTTCGTGGAGTAGGTAAGCAGGCCAGCGCTGAAGGTATCAAACTCAGCATCGTAGTCCTGGTTTGACTGCTTGACCTCCTGCACGGAATCGAAAGTCGGGTTGATGACAATGATTCCCAGGATCGGATCCTGATTCACGGTGCCATCCAGGTAGTAGCCAGTCGCGTAGAATGGCTGACCGTTCACCTGGATCTGTTCGCTACCCTGCGGATTCTCATCCGCCGCGTGCGACCAACCCACTTTCACCGTCCCCGGATCCAAGAGCTCAAAAGACTGCAGATTACGACCGATGCTGGGCAGTTGCTCAATTTGCTGCGCGGTGAACGTCTGGGAAACGTCGGCGCGGTCCGTTTGCAGCAAAGGCGCTGCGGCCGTCACCTCAACTGTCTGCTCAACGTTGCCGACCTGCATCGCTGCATTGAATTGCGTAGCCTGATCGACTTGCACCGTGAGGTCGTTCGAGACGACCTTCTGGAACCCAGGCGCCTCGATGGTGACTTTGTACACGTCGGGAATGAGCTGACCTTTTGTGTACTGGCCGGAATCGTTTGTTGTGACTTCGGAAGACGTACCCTTCGTAGTGTCGGTAATTGTTACTTTGGCATTTACAACGGCCGACCCAGTGGGGTCGGTGACGGTCCCGAGAATGCTGCCGAAAACTTGTTGAGCATTTGCCGCACCGCCGAAACCGAACATCAGGGCACAAGCAACAAAGAGGCAACTGAAAAGCCCCTTGCGAAAGCTAACCATATCTTCTCCTTGGAAGCGAAAAAAAACGTCTTACGCATACCCACCCGGCCAGCAAAGCGGCTGCCCGGGCAGAAAACTACAACTCACACCTGGAAATTATTTTAGTCGATTTGCGAACTAAACGCACCTGAAAAGTTGCAGGGGTTTCAGTTCACCGCGCAAATAGCTCGGCAAAAAGTGATCTATCTCACTAAACACTCGCTCGCGGACCCGCCTAAGGGGGCGCATCATTATACTTTTAGGTATGTGGCTGGTTCTCGTCGCGCTGTTGGCTGCGGGAAGCGTGGCCGTTCCCGGAAACGCCCTGAGCGACGCCCACCAGCGCGGAGTAGCTCTCTATAAACAACAGAAATATGCCGAGGCCATTCCGGCCCTGGAAGAGGCTCTGCAGAAGGAAGATCCCAAATCAGCCGAATATCGGGAGTCGGCGGTCTTAATCGGTCAGAGCTATTTCATGCTTTCGGAGGCTCCGAAAGCGATCCCGTGGTTGGAGAAGGCGCCCACCGTGAACGAAGCTAACTACATGCTTGGGTATGCGTATCTCCAAACCAAGCAGCAAGACGAGTCGGAAGCGGCATTCGCGCGCCTGTTCGGTTTGAAGCCGGATTCCGCGGCCGCGCATCTGGTCGCGGGTCAGATGATGCTCAAGAAAGAATATGAAGAGCAAGCCGTAACGGAGCTAAAAAAGGCATTGGCGCTGGACCCGAAGTTGCCGGAAGCTCATTTTCTTTTGGGAGAGGTCGCCATTTATCGCGGCAGGATTGAGGAGGCAATCGGCGACCTGAAGGACGAGTTGTCTATCAATCCGAATTTCTCGATGGCCTGGTACCGGCTAGGCGATGCCTATACGCGCGAAGAGAATTGGAGCTTGGCCATTCCAAATCTGCAGCGGGCGGTATGGTTGAATCCCGATTTCAGCGGACCTTACATTTTGCTGGGCAAGTGCTATTTCAAAACGGGAAACCTCTCGAATGCCGAGGGAATACTGCGGAACGCGCTCGCGTTGGATCCCCGCAACTCCTCGGCAACCTATCTCCTGGGCCAGACCCTCATGGCTGAGGGAAAACAGGAAGAGGGAAGGGCCGTGCTCGAAAAAATGAAATCCCTGCAGCAGCAACCATGAGGTTAAGGGCCGCGCTGCTGGCGCTCGCGGTGTCACTCTTTGCGAGCGGAGCGCCGCCTGGATCGGAATGCGCAACTTGCCATCCGGCCGAAACCAGATCGCATCAAAGCACGAAGATGGCGCGCGCGATGATGCTGGCGCTCGTGAGCGCCTTTGCTGAGAACCTGCCTGATGCGCCACTGCACGAATCGAGCGACGGCTATTCCTTCGTGTACCGACGCGTTGAGAATGGCATCGGAGTAACGGCGCTGCGGGGCGGCGCGCGGGCCGACGGGGTGATCGAATGGGTGCTCGGCGCGGGTGTACAAGGGCAAACGCCGCTGGTACGGACTGAGCGAGGCGTGCTTGAATCGCGCGTGAGCTATTTCCCGCAACTGCACCAATACGGCATCACGATTGGACAAGAGGCTGGAGCTTCGCCTAACGCGGAGGCGGCGCTCGGGGTCAAGCAGAATGCCCGCGATCTGCGGAATTGCATCGTCTGCCACTCAACCGGGATTACCAGCGATCTGCAGCCGGTAATTCCAGGCGTGCAGTGCGAGCGATGCCATGAAGGGGCGGAGGAACACGCCCGAGGCAGAGGCAAACCGCCGTTCAATCCCGGTAAGGTTTCCGCTCCGGAGCAGGTCCGTTTTTGTGGCAACTGTCATCGGGTCAAAGCGCCTTTGGACGATGCTCAGTTGGAGAATTTTCGGTTTCAGCCACTCCGGTTAATGAAGAGCCGCTGTTTCGCCTCGGGAAAGCTCTCCTGCACAACTTGCCACCCGGCGCATCAAGACGCTCGCCGGAACGATCCCACTTTTTACAACGGGAAATGCCACGCGTGTCACGATAGCCAAACTTTTCATGCCGATCGAAGAGCGCAAGGAGACTGCATCGGCTGTCATATGCCGTATGTGCAATTGCACCCGGCGCTGAACTTTACGGACCACTTTATTCGAGTTGTAAAAGCGGGCGACCTTCCAGAGTCAATCGTTCGGCGGCGCGCTGCGGGATCCTGATCCCTGGAAAGGACGCGAGCCAGCTTGTCTCAAGCGCCTATGAGGAAGCGAGACGCGGCCGGATTCGGATCTTGCTCGGCTCAACGATGGCAAGCCGCCCTCTTAATTCAACGTTCTTCAACAGCAGAAGAGCCTTGCGAAGACTATCTCGAATCGCTTGTTCTGTAGGCGGATGAAGACGCAGCCGTACTAGCCCAGGAGTATTCTCAGAAGGAAAACGAAGTATATTGGCAAAATCGGCATCGAGAGTCACGAGCACGCGGTGATCATTGACGGCGAACTCAAGAACTTGCTCATCACTGCCTCCCGAGAGCCCGACTTCAGTGACGGCAAGCGCGTCATATCCATCAGTCCGTAACTCTCTTGCGTGAAGGGGTGAGATATTCTCGTCGAGGAGGAGCTTCACTACGTAGTCAGGACGATTTCATCAGCAGCCAACTGGGCTGCGTATTCTAGAGCCGCCCTGACGTGTTCCAGCTTGAGCTGTGGATAAGCCGCTAAAATCTCATCCTCGCTTTCTCCCGCCGCAAGCTTTTGGAGGATTAAGTAGACCGGAATTCGCGTGCCAGTGAAACAGGGTTTGCCCATCATGACATGGGGCAGAATCCCGATACCCTCTGGAAACTCCATGTACTGAATCTATCAGGTCACGCAATCGCCGCCAGAGCCGCTTGCGCACGGGCCAGATTCGCCCGTGCCTCGCGGCGGCTATTCGGTCACGCCAGATCGAGTGAGCGCTTAATTGCTTCTTCAACCCTTGTAAGAGAGGTCTTCGATAACGAACCCAGCGGCGGATACACGGCTCTCGCCTTTTCGATTGTTGTGACCTGATCGCACTTGACCCAGGAGTCCCGGTCGAGGCCTCCTTCGCCGGCTTTGAGCCTGGGCCTTAGACTGAAGCTCTTGGGTTCGACCGTCGAGATAGGCACAACGCACATATCGAGGGAGTGAGCGTTCAGGGCATCCGAAGAAATCACCAAGGCAGGACGTTCCTTATCAAGCGCCAATAGGCAAACCTCGCCACGCTTGGGATACCATCCCGCAGGTTTGGCCGTTCGCTTCGAGGCTGTCACTCCCGCTTCCAGGAGTTGAGACTCGCCAATTCATACGCTTTTCGTTCCTTTCGGTCGTTGGAGCCACTTGAAAAGAACTTTCCCGCCTCCTCATACAGGCTGGCGCGCTTCTCCAGGTCGAGGGCGAATTTCAGGAGCCTGTTGACGCGCTCGCTTTCCGAGCCTGTTCCTTTCGTGCGTTTCACGTCGGCGAGAACGCTCTTATCCAGAGAGAATGTCTTC
>Ga0208480_1000029_pt1 | contig 56676 bp, 54 predicted proteins | sample NGESurshal092012_4_FD_184485 | JGI IMG/M metagenome (GOLD analysis project Ga0208480, IMG submission 184485) | Arctic peat soil microbial communities from Barrow, Alaska - NGEE Surface sample F53-1 shallow-092012 (SPAdes) | ecosystem: Environmental > Terrestrial > Soil > Wetlands > Peat ... | reverse complement strand
CCCGACGATCGCGTCCGCCGGCGCGGCGATCACGGCGCTGCCGCCCGGCTGGCCGAGCGTCCGTTCGCCGCGGCAGCCCTCCTCGCCCCCCTGAATCCGTGGCATCAAGGGAGCGTACCGCCGGCCCCTGAACGGAGGGTGGTCGTGCCACCGCCCAGTCGCTGTCCGCGGTGCCGGCGGCCGCGTCCGCGTCGAGGCCCTCGCCGGGGTGCCAGGCCAGGGAATCGGACGATCTGGGAGGCGAAGGTCCACCGTAAGGCGGAGCCCCCGGTCATCCGCCGATCTTGCCGGGCACCGGGACGATCAGCTTGGCGAGCAGGGCGGCCATCCGGAGGTAACCGGCTGGGGTCGGGTGGATCGTGTCGATTGTCAGCCCCGACTTCCCGGCCTCGCTGAGTGGCCCGAAGGCGTTCGCGAGGATGTTGCTGTACGCGCAGCCGTCGCGTTTGGCCTGCTCCTTCTCGATCACGCGGAAGCGGGCCTGGATTCCCGGTCCCACGATCGCGTTCGGGGTGTGCGAGACGAAGACGCAGGTACCCGAGGCGTGAGCGATCCTGGCCCGCTCGCGCAGGCCGTTGACGAAGTCGGCCTCGGCAGTGTGGGGCGTCAGCCCCCCGTTGCTCTCCTCGAACTCCTCGACCGTCCCGAAGAGGATGATCGTCAGGGTCGGTGCGAGCAGACGGAGCTGAGCGGCCTCCCCGGGATCGAGGTTGTCCTGCGCGAGGGCGGCGGCGTGCCCGAGCACATCGAGGCTGATACCGCTCGTCGGGTAGCGCATGACGCCGTCGAACACCAGGTTTCCGGTGTTGACCAGCTTCACTCTCGCGCGGGCGTCCGGTAGCGTGACGATGTCACTCGCCCCGATCGGTAGCTGTTTTCCCCGGTAGTAGACGCGTGGGATCGAGCCGGTGAAGAACAGCCGCAATCGGCGGGTTCCCGGCGGGAAGCTCACCGCCGCTCCGGGAGTCACGGTGACCGAGGCGTAGCCGTCGGGTCCGCCGGCAGTCTGCGCATACCCCCACTGCCCGTCGTAGTGCAGTGGCCCGACCACGACAGCCGCGACACCATCATGCAGCGAGGTACCGTGCGAGCGAAGGTACCCGTCGCTCGCAGCCACACCCCGCTTGCGGAGGGCGCTGAGCAGCGACCCGTCCAGACCCTGGCTGTGGACGAGATCCGGTGCGAGAGTCGAGCTCTCGGTCACCGAGTCGCCGGTGATCACGACCCGGCGGATCCCCTGGCCGGCCGCGTCGGCGGCGCTCCCGGCTGCGAAGCAGATTGCCAGTAGCGCCAATACGAGCGGTCTCGTTGCGAGATTCATCAGCGTCCGGCGAATGTAGCGCACAACCCAGCGCCCGCTGCGGCGCGCGGGCACCTCGGCAGCCGGCTGAGATGATCGGTCGGTTTGGCCGCCGTCGCCGGCCGCCCGCCGCGCGCCCTTTACTCTGTGAGGTACCGTGATCGATGTTCGGTCGTCATTTCCGATCCTCTATGTCGCCAGCGTCGCGGCGTCACTCGGGTTCTACCGGGACCTGCTCGGTTTCCGCGTGGTCTACACGTTCCCGGCCGGCGATGATCCTGGGTTCGCGTCGCTCTGCCTTTCGGAGTCCGGCGACAAGATCGGCCTGTCTGCCAATTCCTACGATCCTGGGCACGGCCTGCCGATCCGCGGCGTTGACGCCCGGTCGGTCGAGCTCTGTCTGGAAGTCCCGGATGTCGACGCGGCGACGCGGGCGCTGCGTGCCGCCGGCGTTGCCATCCTCGAGGAGCCCAAAGACCGTCCGTGGGGTGAGCGCGTCGCGTTCGTCGCGGATCCTGACGGCAACCCCGTGCACCTCCGCGCACCGATCCTGGCCTGACGGCGCGCCCGGCGGCGGCGTCCTCGCGAGGATCGTCCGCACGCGCTACTGCCGCGCCGCCGCTGGGATCTGGACATCGTGTCCGTTCGCGGCCAGCTTGACGTCGATGTTGCCGCGGGTCGCGTTCGAGTACGGGCACACCTCGTGCGCCGCCGCGACGATCCGCACGGCCTCTTCGGGATCGGCCACCTGTGGGAGCGTGACGCTCAACTCGACGGCCACATTGAAGCCGCGGTCTTCGGTCGTGATGAGGCTGACCCGGCTGTCGATGGAGACGTCCCCCACCTCGGCGTGTTCGCGCCGGCCCACGACGCCGAGCGCGCCCTCGAAACACGCCGCGTAGCCAACGGCGAACAACTGCTCGGGGTTGGTGCCACCGCCGGATCCACCCATCTCGGCCGGCGTGCGAAGCTCGACATCCAGCGCCCCGTCGGCCGTCACGCCGTGCCCCTCGGCACGTCCGCCGGTGACCGTGGCCTGAGCCGTGTAGACCGTCTTGGCCATCGTCGCTCCGTTCGCTCGCGTGAATTGATTGAGTGCACAACCAGCATACGCCGTGGAGAGCGGTCGAGGACCTCCCATACCACGAAGACCAGCGCTGTCGCAAGAGTGAAGATCGCTACTGACGAGCGCTACGCCATGAAGGGCAGGTCGAGAGCGTCGCTGTGTCCGGCCCAGTTGAGTGTGACTTGCCAGCAGCCCGGGTTCGGGACGTTGACGGTCGTTGGATAGATCTCTCCTGGGCTCGAGTCGGCTGGCCGCGTGACTTTCACGACCGGCGTCGGGCTGTGCAGAGGATGGGCACGAATCGTCAACGAAGAGCCGTCGCGCGGGGAACGGACGATCCACAGGATCTTGTTCGAGGGCTCAATCGACTCGCCCGAACGCAGCGGAAAGGCAAAAACGAATCCCGCCGCCGTCCCGTGCGTCGCAATGGCGTAGCGAAGCTGCGATGGCGGTCCCCTGCTGGGCCAAGCAGCGCTCGTCCAGGCAGGAGGGCGTCCGCGCTGTAGCGTCGTAGATCCACAACCCGCAGCCGCCGTGACGGCCGGCGACTCACGGAGGGCACGCCCTGTCGACGAGGCCGCCCACCCGCATGCGCTGACAAAGGACGCTGTCGCGAGTGCGGCCAAAACGCGCAACATCACTTCAAAGCCTACCTCGGGACAGACACGAGTGTCAACGGCCGTCGAGCTGTGAGCGGCAGTCCCCTGCTCGTAGGGGCGCGTGTCTGGCTGGTCGCTTCCGCAGCCGGGTCGTTCACAGACCGATGTGCTTGCTCACCAGGACGACCTCGAACGGCACGCCCTCGTAGATCCGTTCGATCCGCTCATCCTCCTCGAATCCGAGACTTAGGAATACGGGAGCGGATCGCAGCGACGCAGTTGCGGTCAGGCGCTCGATGCCACGGTCGACGGCTGCCGCCTCGACGTGCTCGCAGAGCAGCCGAGCCACGCCGCGCCCCTCGTAGTCCGGACGCACGTACAGCTGGTCGATCTCTTCGCCGATCAGGTTGGAATAGCCAACGACGCCGCTGTCGGTCACGGCTACGTACGCGGTCGTGGTCGCGATCGCGCGCTCGGTCGCCTCGACGTTTACGCTGGAGGCCCAGGCTTCCAACGCCGAGGCGGAGTAGTAGCCGGCGGCCGACGAACGTATCGCGCTCGCCTTGAGAAGCGCGACCGCTCGACCGTCGGCGACCGTGGCTCGCACAACCCTCGGCACACCGCTCGGCATCGTCCGGATCGTACCCAGCCGGACCGCGTGAGCTCGACAGGTCGGACTCTCTCCTGCCGACAGCGTCCACGGCGATCGGGGCCTGCGCCGGGGGCAGCTGACGATCGCGTCCTTGGGTTCCGGGCTCCTACCCGGCGCAGTCCCCAGGCCGCCGGACGGGCGTCGCGAAGCGGCTCGCCGCGGAAGCGCAGCTGAACCCGATCGCCGGCGTACCCCAGCCGGGTGACCTCGACTGGCTGCTCTCGGCCGGCGAGGATCGCCGTGTGGACCGAGACCGTGACCATCAACGTCGTCCGCTCCCCACGCCCAGCTGGTCGGCCTCGCATCGGCCGCACTCGGTCGTCTCGACCGAGGCCTCCGCCGACCGCAGCTCGGGCACGTCGGGACGGATCGGCTCGGTGATCATGATGGTCGAGCACGTGGACCTCCGGAGGGTCGGCGCTCGGCCTCGCGGTCGATGCGCTCCGGGTGGCCGAGCGACGAGTCGGCCGTGCCGAGGCGGTCGCCTCACTCACGCTTGAGGCCGTACGCGGTTTTCCAGCTGCTTTTTCTGAGCGGTTGATCGCCCTGCGCCCCCATCCCGGCGCTCTGGTCGCGGCCGCACGGGTGCGCGGCCGGCTCGCCGGCAGCGAGCAGCTCGGCGGGCGTGGAAGACCTCTGCGAAGACCCGCCAACTCGTCAGCGGGAGCCTCGGGACGCCGCCACGATCGAGCTGCTCTGCGCGGCTGGGGCGCTCGATCTGACGCCCGCCGGCGGGCGGGTCTCCCCCGCCGGGCGCGAGCTCCACGCGGCCGTCCGCGAGCGGGTCGCCGTCCTCGATGAGGATCGTCGGCTCGACGCCGGCGTCCTGCTCGACCCAGGCTGGAGCCGGCGCCTCAGACGAGGCTATGGACCGACCGGTCGTGGCCGGAAGGTGAAGTTCCGGACGGACGGGACGGCCAGGGCCCCGACGAGCAGCACGACGAAGAGTGCGCCGGCCCCGTAGAGGGTGCTCGACACGCCGATCACCGCGGCCACCGGTCCGGTGATCGCGAACCCGATCGGTTGGAGCGCCAGTGAGCCGAGGTAGTCCCACGAGTTGACTCGCGACTGCTCGGCAGGGGCGACCTCCTGCTGGATGGCGGTGATCCAGTAGACGGTGAACAGGGTCCCCGACGCCCCGTCGACCAGCGCCGCGGCGAGGATCAGCGGCAGCGGTGCGTGGCAGGCCAGCAGCCCGTAGAGGGCCGGCCCGCCGGTCAGAAAGGAGATGAAGGACACCCGCAGGGGGTGACTTGGCCGCCAGCGCATGCCCACCAGCCCGCCGACCAGCGCGCCGAGGCCGAGCGCCGTGCCGATCGCCGCCCAGGCGCCCGGCCCGCCCAGCCAGTCGAGCGCGACCTCGGGGCCGAGAACCTCCAACGGACTGAACACGAAGGCGACGAACAGCGTGAAGTAGAGCACCGTCACCCACAGCCAGTTGTGTGCGCGAAAGGCCCGCCAGCCGGCCCGCAGCTCGGTCAGTGTGTTGGTTCTCGCCGCGACCACGACCGGTGTCACATGCATCAGGCTGAGGAACGCGGCACTCGCGACGAAGGTCGCCGCGTCGGCCGCGAGACCCCAGCCCGCCCCGATCGTCGCGACGAGCACACCGGCCAGCGCCGGGCCGAGGACCGCGGCGAGGTTGCGACTGAGACCGAGCAGGGCATTCGCGTGCTGGAGGTTCGACGGATCGACAGTCTGCGGCACGACCGACGCCGCCGCCGGCTCGAAGAACGCCTCGGCCGTCCCGTAGATCGCCTGCAGCCCGGCGATCTCCCAGATCTGGGCCCGGCCGGTGACCAGGAGGATCGCGCTCACACCCTGGGCGATCGCGCGGACCCCGTCGGAGGCCAGCATCACCCGCTGGCGAGGCAGACGGTCGCCCCAGACGCCACCGAGCAGGACGAACCCGACGAGCGGGATGCTCTGTGCCGCGAAGACGATCCCCAGGTCGGTGACAGACCCCGTCAGGCCGAGCACGGCGAACGCGAGCGCGACCGGCACGAGCCGGTCCCCGAGCGCGGAGATCGCCTGGCCCAGGAACAACTGGCGAAATGCCCCCTCGCGGAGGGCTCCGACGCTCACACACCAACCCTATGCCCTGGGCCGCCGCTCTCCCGGCCCGTCGTCCGGTCAGCCGCCGAGCCGGGTGATGCGAACCCGGTTCAGGACTCGACCCCGCGGAAGAACCTCCGCGGCCGTCAGTCGCAGCCGAGCCCGGGTCGCCTCAGCCGGCACCGCGTTGAGGATCACCGAGTCGCAGCCGGCCTCGAGCAGGGCCCGGATCTTCTCGGCGCATTCGTCCGGCTCGCCGCCGACCGTGCTCGCCGCGACCACGCGACCACGCGACCGGCGAACGCGGCGTGGTCTCGTTCTCCGTCTCGGTCTCGATCTCGGCCGTCGGGGTCCGAGGCCGGCTGAGCCGGTCAGAGCCCGGCCGGGAAGGTGATCTTGACCGGCGCGACAAGCGGACCGTCGACCTCGAGCTGGATCTGGGCGTGCGCGTCGAGCGGGATGTTGCGCGGGTCGCCGGTGTAGAGTCGGCCGTTGTAGAGGGCCGTGACCTTCCCGCTGGCCGGGCCGACCCGCGTCGGGCCGAGCGGCTGGCCCCAGACGTCGAAGAAGTTGCCGAGCGTGAACGTCCGCTGGACCGGCGACTCGATGTGGATGATCCCGTCGGCCGCGTGCGTGTGCAGCCAGTAGAAGCAGCCTCCGCCCGCGACGAACGCACCTTCGGCGGTCGCCTGGACCTGCGGCCTGGTGATGCCGATTCCGCCTGGGATCTGCCGCTCGGCGCCGCCGAGGAAGAGGGTCAGATGAGCGTGGATATGGAACAACGTCTGCTCTGAGCCGAGGCACTGGATCCCGTCGACGGTGCCGCCGGACGCCGTCGACGTCCTGCTGGCAACCGCCGGAACGTTTGGAATCGCCACGCCCTCCGGGCCGATCGCGCCGAGTGGGCCAGGCGGACGGAGCGGGCCGAGTGAGGCGAGCGAGCTTGTCGTCGGTGTCGACGGCGACGCCGTGGTCTTCGTCGGCGGGCTCCCGGCGGTTGTCTTCGGAGCGCTCGACCCGCAACCGGCGCTCGCGAGCGCGCCGGCCACCGCAAGGCTCCAGCCGGCACGCCTGATCGAGGTTGAGTGGAACACGACGAGATCTCCGATCCGCGCGCGATCGCGCGCGCCACGACGGCTGACACACTTGATGGAACCCGGTCTGGGCGGGCCGAACGATACGAACTATCCCTGCCGGGTAGGACACCCCCGTGACCCGGCTGAACGGTCCACGTGACCTCGATCTCGACGAACCTGACCTCGACGGGCTTCGACGACGCCTGGAGGAGCGCCGGGACACGACGCGCGAGCGTCTGGCCGTGCTGGCCCGAGCGCCCGACCTCGGGGCGTCACAGGGCTTCGGCAAGCGGATCGGCGACGGGACGGTCGAGGCGATCAGCCGGCTGACCGAGATCGGCATCGGCAGCTCGCTCGAGGATGGGCTCGCTCGGACGGAGCGGGCCCTCGCCAAGCTCGACGAGGGCAGCTACGGCCGGTGCGACGCGTGCGGCCAGCCGATCCTCCCGGCCCGACTCCGAGCCATGCCGGATGGCGTGCTCTGCCTCGCCTGCGCCGCCGCCAAACCCAGGAACCCGCCGCCCCGACGCCGCTAGTCGGGTCCCGTCCGGTCTCCGACGCCGGGCGTCCCAGTTGGCGTGGGTTCTTCGACCGGTTCACCGACACGGCCCTCCCTGCGCCGCAGCGCGCCGCTGCCACGGCAGCGTGGCCCGATCGACTCACCGAGACGTGTGTGGACGCGAACAACGGACACGAACACCGTTCGTTTACGAACGCCGTTCGTGTGGCCACGACACCGGCGCACTCAATTCTCGAGCAGGCCGGTCGGGGGCGGGTCGCACTCAAAGCAATCGCCGACCGAAACCGAGAACGCGCGCGACTAGAATGAAAGTAGTTGCTCACTCAATCAAGGAGCCTCTCGCATGGAAATCGAGATCTGGTCCGACGTCGCCTGCCCGTGGTGCTACATCGGCAAGCGCCGGTTCGAGGCCGCCCTGGCCGGTTTCGAGCATCGGGACGAGGTACACGTGACCTGGCGGAGCTTCGAGCTCGATCCCGACGCCCCGCACGAGCGTGCCGGAGACCGATCGGTTCGCCTGGCCGAGAAGTACGGGATCACGGTCGACCGGGCCCGGGAGATGGAGCAGACGGTGACCGACGCGGCCGCCGCCGAGGGCCTCGACTTCCGCTTCGACCTCGCGCGGAGCGGGTCGACCTTCGACGGCCACAGGGTCATCCACATCGCCGAACTCCACGGTCTCCAGGACGCCATGAAGGAGCGCCTGCTGCGGGCGTACTTCACCGAGGGCGAGTTGATCTCAGACCACGAGACGCTGGTCCGCCTGGCCGGCGAGGTCGGGCTTCCCGAGGATGAGGTGCGCGCCGGGCTGACCGACGACGGACTGGCCGGGAAGGTCCGCGACGACGAGCGCGACGCCCGAAAGCTCGGCATCACCGCGGTCCCGACCTTCGTGATCGACCGCGCGCTCGGCGCGTCCGGCGCCCACCCGCCCGACGCCCTGCTCGACCTTCTCCGCCAGGGGTGGGAGGCACGGGCCCCGGTCAGCGTCGTAGCCGGCGGCGAGACCTGCGGGGTCGACGGCTGCTGAGTCGGGCCGCCGCAGCCGGACCGGGACGAGCAGGGCGGGCGGCGCAAACCTCGCGCCGCCCGCCCGGTCGACTCCTCCCTGTCGGACTCCTCCACGCATCGACGCAACGCCGGCCGGGTCAGCCGGCGACACCTGCCATCGGCAGGGCGATCCCGTTCATCTCCGAACCGGGCCCGTCGGTCTTGCAGACGTCCTTGCACGAGGTTTCCAGCGTGCAGCAGAGCGAGCAGATCGCCCCCGAGTGGAACGGGCAGAGGGCGACATCCGGCATCTCGAACTCCTCGTGGCAGACGCTGCACTCCACCTGCTGGGTCGAGCGTTCGGCGGCCGGGACGGTCGGCTCGCGGGCCACGTAGAGGTTGCGGCTGCGGAACACCAGCGACAGGACCGGTGAGAGGATCATCGCGATCGTGATCGCCAGGAACGGCGACCAGGCCTTGAGGAACGGTCCGAACGCGCTGAAGTAGGCCGCGATCGAGACCGCCGAGGCGACGACCATCGAGCCGAAGCCGATCGGGTTGAACATCGGCAGGTGGGCTCGCTTGAACTCGATGAACGACGGGCTGGTCTTCAGGAGCGGCTTGTTGATCACGAGGTCGGCGACCACGGCACCGATCCATGCGATCGCGACGTTCGAGTAGAAGCCGAGGATGTTGTTGAGGAAGCTGAACATGTTGGCTTCCATCAGCACGAGCGAGATCCCCACGTTGAAGAAGACGAAGTAGACCCGTCCGGGGTACCACTTCAGCGCCGTCGAGAAGAAGTTCGTCCACCGCAGCGAGCCCGAGTAGGCGTTCGTCACGTTGATCTTGACCTGTGAGAGGACCACGAAGAAGACCGCGATCCCGAGCGCCAGCCCGTACGGGAGGAACTTGTCGAATCCGGCAAGGAACTGCTGGACCGGCTGGGTGGCGACCGACGAGCCGACCTTGGCGACGATGTAGAAGGCGAGGAACGCCCCGCCCATCTGCTTCAGCGCGCCGAGGATGACCCAACCCGGGCCGGCGGCGACGACCGCCGCCCACCAGCGACGGCTGGACTCGGGCGTCTTCGTCGGCATGAAGCGCAGGTAGTCGACCTGCTCGCCGATCTGAGCGATCAGCGACAGCGCGATGCCGGCCCCGGCGCCGAGCGAGATCAGGCTGAAGGCGACGTGGCCGCCGGTCGCCCCGCCGTAGTGCGTCCACCGTGAGTAGGCGCTCGGGTCCTCGACTGCGATCACGATGAACGGGAGGAACATCCCGACCAGCCAGAGCGGCTGGGTCCAGAGTTGGACCTTCGAGAGGAGTGTCATCCCGAAGATCACGAGCGGCGGGATCATCAGGGCCGAAGCGCCGTAGCCCAGCCATAGGGGGATACCCAGGCCGAGATGCAGCCCCTGGGCCATGATCGACCCTTCGAGGGCGAAGAAGATGAACGTGAAGCTGGCATAGACCAGCGAGGTGACCGTACCCCCGAGGTAGCCGAAGCCGGCGCCGCGGGTGATCAGATCCATGTCGATGTTGTACTTGGCTGCGTAGTAGGCGATCGGGAACGACGTGAGGAAGATCACGGTCGCGGCCAGCAGGATCGCGAAGAAGGCGTTCCTGAAGCCGAAGGTCACCGCCAGCGAGCCGCCGATCGCGAAGTCCGCGAGGTAGGCGATTCCTCCGAGCGCCGTGTTGGCCACGGCGAACTCGGTCCACTTGCGGTAGCTGCGGGGCGCGTAGCGCAGCGAGTAGTCCTCGAGCATCTCGCTGTTCGCCTTGCTCCTGGCGTCCGCCGGACCGTCGGACGGCCGCGGTCCGGCGGCCTTCCCGTTCGTGGATGGCGGGGTTCCCGTCTCGGCCTGCAGGACCTCGAATGTGTCCGGTTTCACTACCGTCTCCTCTGGAATTCGGGTGCGTTGCCTGCAGGCACCATCCGCCCGACCGGGGTGACCGCGCATCCCCCCGTGAGAAATTCACCCCGGGTGATTTGGCCGTCCGGCCATTGCCGCGGCGGCCCGTGTGCACGACCATCTGAGCGGTGGCCGCCACCAGCACGGCTCGTTCCGATGTTGCCGTCTTTCCCCGAACGAAGTTCCACCGGCCGTCAGTCCGCGACGAGCACGTCGAGCGCTCGGTCCTGCTCGACGCGATCGAGGCGAGCCGGGCACGGATCGTCGTGGTGACCGCGCCGCCGGGCTTCGGCAAGAGCACGCTGCTCGCCCAGTGGACGGCCCGCTGCGCCGACCCCGACCGGGTCGTCTGGGTCTCGCTCGACGCCGACGACACCGGACCCCGGCTGTGGTCGGCTGTCCTGACGGGACTGCGCGACCTCCTGGGCGCCGGCCTCGACGCTGCGCTCGACGCTGCCGATGCGCCGGACGCCGACCTCCGGACGGGCGTCCTGATCGCCCTGCTCGACGCCCTCGCGGCCAGCGCCGACCCGATCACCCTGATCCTCGACGACTTCCACCTCGCGGTGGAGGACGACGCCACGCGCGACAGCCTCGACTGGGTGCTCGCCCGCCTGCCGAGTGCCCACCGGGTGCTCCTGGCCAGTCGACGCGACCCGGGCCTCGAGGCGCTCGGGCGCCTGCGAATCCAGGGGGACGTGCTCGACCTGCGGGCCGACGATCTGCGCTTCGCCGACGACGAGGCGCTCCGCTTCCTGCGCGACCGGCTCGGTCTCGAGCTCGACCCGGCCGACGTCGCCGCGCTCGAGGAGCGGACCGAAGGCTGGCCGGCGGCGCTCTACCTCGCGGCGCTCCGCCTGCGACTTGGCGACGAGATCGGCGAGGTGACCGAACAGCTGGCCGCCCGCGGTGAGGACCTCTTCGGCGCCCTGACCGACGAGGTGCTCCGCTCGTCGCCCGACCACGAACGCCGCTTCATCCTCGAGACGGCGGTCCTCGACCGGTTCAACGCCGACCTCTGCGTCCGTGTCCTCGGCGACGACGCGACGACCAGGACGGCCTTCCGCCGGCTGACCAGGACGTCGCTCCTGCTGAGCCCACTCGATCGTGGGAGGACCTGGTTTCGGTGTCACCACCTGCTCCGCGAGGTCCTCTACAACCGCCTCGTCGAGGACGACCCCGGCCGGGCGCGGGAGCTCCACGTCCGGGCGGGCGCGTGGTTTGAGACCGAGGGCGGGGAGAGCGAGCTCCACGAGGCGATGCACCACTATCTCGCGGCCGAGGAGTGGGACCTGGCGGCCGAGCTGCTGACCCGCCACAGCATCCGCCTCGTCCAGTCCGGCGCGCTCGGCGGCCGGACCCGCGGCTGGCTCGGGCGGTTCCCGGCACGGGTCGTCCGGGGCGACGCCAGGCTGTGCTACGTCAGCGCGCTGCTGGCCGCACTCGACGGCGACCGCCCACGGCGGGACGCCCGGCTCGCCGATGGCGAGCGGGCCGGCTGGGAAGGGCCGATGCCCGACGGGACGGCCTCGCTGCGCCTGGCCGGCCTCTGTCTGACGGCGATGATCTGCTTCGACGATCTCGGCGGGGCGATGTCGGCGGCGAGCGAGGCCCTCGACGTCCTCCCGGCCGGCTCGCCGGCCCGCTCGGCGGTCCAGGCGCTGAGCGCGTGGCACGCGCACCTGCTCGGCCTGACCGACGAAGCCGAGCGCCTCGCCCACCAGGCGCTCGCCGGGCAGGTCCATCTCCCGTCGGCCGGTCTGCCCCTGGTCGCCTACCTCCCGGTCGCCGTGCTCGCGCTCGCGGCGTGCGCTCGGGGGGATGTCCAGGCTGCGACCCGCCTCACCGCCGACGCCGTCGCCGCCCGGGACTCCGGTCCGCTGCGGGGTGCCCCCCACTCCCTGCCGGTGACCTGCGCGAGCGCCCGCCTGCTGACCCTCCGGGGCGAGCCGGCCGAGGCGGTCGCCCGCTGCCGGGCCGGTCTCGAGCTCGCCCGCGACTGGCGGGACTCGTCGCTGATGGTCCCGGCCGCCCTGCTCGAGCTCGCCCGAGCCCAGACGTCGCTCGGAGCGACCGCCGAGGCGGACGCGGCCGCCCGGGCCGGCCGGGCACGGCTGGCCGGGGCGCGTGATGCCGGCGTCCTCGCAGGACAGCTCGAGGCCTTCGAGACGCCGCCGGCCGCCGAGCGGCCGCCCGCGACGAGCGGCGCAGGCCGATCGGTCGGGGGCTTCGACGAGCTCAGCCCGCGTGAGATCGAGGTCCTCCGGCGGATCGCCGGGCCGGGGAGCCTGCGGGAGGTGGCCGACGCACTGTACATCTCGCGCAACACGATCAAGACGCACACCCGGGCGCTCTACGCCAAGCTCGGCGTCGGCACTCGCGAGGAGGCTGTCGGGCGGGGCCGCGAGCTCGGCCTGCTCGGTGCGCCCGTGACCCGTCCGCCGGGTGATCCGCCCGCCGGCGAGGCCGTCGGCCGCCCGTGGAGGGAGGCGCCATGACACTTGCCGACTGCACCGTGATGGTCGTGGAGGACCACGAGTTCCAGCGGCGGACGACGCTCCAGATCCTCGCCAACCTCGGCGCCGGAACCCTCCTGGAGGCCGCCGACGGGGAGCGGGCGCTGCTCCTCCTGGGGGGCGACCCACGGCCGGACATCGTCGTCTGCGACCTCGACATGCCCGGCATGGACGGAGTCGAGTTCCTCCGCCAGGTCTCCGAGCTCGGCGCCGGCACGGCGATCGTGATCGCCAGCGGGCTCGACGACAGCGTCGTGCGCTCGGCCGAGGCGACCGCCCGGGCGTACGGCCTCGAGGTTCTCGGGGCGATCCGCAAGCCGCTGACCGCCCGCCTCCTGCTCGCGGCGGTCGGGCTCCACCGCCCGGCGTCCGCGCCGCCTCCCGAACCGGCGGTCGAGCCGGGCGACGACCCGTGGATCGCGGCGCTGCGCGAGGACCGCGTCGGCGTGCGGATCCGCCCGCGCGTCGAGCTGGCCTCCGGCCGGCTCGGGGCGGTCGAGGCGCGCGGCCACCGCGTCGAGCCTGCGGTCGCAGCGGATTTCGGAGGGAGTTCTGGAGCGGTGGTCGTCGACGCGGCCACCGATCCGCTGGGACCGACCGCCGGATCCGTGGCGATATCCGTGGCCGACCGGATCGCCCGGGCCGGGCTGGCTGCCCAGCGCCTGTTGGGCGAGGCCGGGGAGTTGGTCGACGTCGCGCTCGTGCTGCCTCCAGGCGCCCTCAGCGACCCGGCGGTCGTCGAGCGCCTGGCCGGGCTCGCGGCCGAGGCCGGCGTCGAGCTGGCCCGCGTCTGCGTGGCGCTGCCCGATGCGCGTGGCGCTTCGCCTGCTGCCGCGCCGCTGGACGTCCTGACCCGCCTGCGGGTTCGCGGCTTCGGGCTGGGGATCGACGGGTTCGGGACGGCGCGGGCGACGCTCCAGGAGCTCCGGCAGCTGCCGCTGACCGAGGTCAAGACCGCAGCCGACGCGCTCGGCCGGGCGACGGCATCGCTACGCGGCGCGGAGGCCTTCTCGGCGACGGTTCAGTCGCTCGCAGACCAGGGGCTCGACGTCGTCTGCGACGGGTGCGACTCCCAGGCCGAATGGGAGCTGGCCCTCCAGGCCGGCGCCCGTCGGGCCCAGGGCGCGTTCGTCGGACCGGCGCTCGCTCACCAGGACATGGCCTCGTGGTCGCTGCTGTGGGGAGGTGTCCTGTGATCCCGAATCGGCCGCCGACGATCCGCGTCCTGTTCGGCACGCTGCTCGCGCTCGTGATGCTTCTCGCGGCCGGCCTGTTCGCGGTGACGAGCCTGCAACGGGATACGGCGACCCAGAGAACGGCGGCCGAGCACCAGCGGGTCACGTCGTTCCTGCTGTCCGATCAGATGCGCCAGAGCTCGAACGACCTGACGCGGATGGTCCGGCTGTACGTGACGACCGGGGATCCCCGGTACCGCAGCTACTACAACGAGATCCTCGCGATCCGCGCCGGCCGAGCCCCGCGGCCGGTCGACTACGACAGCTCGTTCTGGGACCGGGTGCTCGCCAACGGCAACGCGAACGTTCGCACCGGACCGGCCGTCTCCCTGCCCGAGCTGATGCGCCAGGCGGGCTTCTCGGGGGCGGAGTTCACCGCACTCGACGCGTCCCTGCGGGCGTCTGACGACCTCGCGGAGCTCGAGCAGCGTGTCATGAACGCGGTCGCTCCGCGCATCGCCGTCGGCGTGGATCGGGCGTACCTGGGGGATGTCGAGCCCGAGTACACGCTGCTGGTCGACCAGTCCTACAACGCCCAGAAGGGGCGGATCATGGCGGCGATCGATCGCTTCACGACGCTTGTCGACACGAGTGCGAGCACTCGGGAGACGTCGCTCCAGTCGAAGACCGAGCGGCTCCTCGTCTCGCAGACGGGGATTCTCGTGCTGCTGGGGGTCACCCTGCTCGTGACACTCGGGCTCGCCGCCCGGCAGATCGCCAGGCCGCTCGCCCGGCTGACCGGCGTGACCCGGCGGATCACCGGCGGTGACTGGTCACAGCGGGCGCCGGCCGCCGGGGTCGCCGAACTGCGCGAGCTGGCCGGAGACTTCAACGACATGGCCGATGCCGTCGAAGGCGACCTCGCGGGCCGGCGGCGGGCCGAGCAGGAGGCCCGCGAGGCGCGCGAGGCGGCCGAGAGCGCCGACCGGGCGAAGTCGGCCTTCCTGGCGATGATGAGCCACGAGCTGCGGACGCCGCTCGTCGCGGTCAGCGGGACGCTCGAGGTGCTCGCCCTCGGCAGCCTCGATCCCGACCAGCGGGCGCTCGTCGACGTCGCGAGCCGATCGGCGCGGTCCCTGCTCGGGGTGATCGGCGATGTCCTCGACTTCTCGAAGATCGAGGCCGGTCACCTCGATCTCGTGCCGGTGCCGACCGCGCTCGGCAACCTGGTCGAGGACTTCGTGACCCAGCACCGGCTGGCGGCCGCGCCCGGTGGGGTCGACCTGCGGACGTCGATCGACCCGGCGCTGGCCGCCTGCCACGAGATCGATCCGGTCCGGCTGCGTCAGGTGCTCGGCAACCTCGTCGGCAATGCGATCAAGTTCACGCGGGAGGGGAGCGTCTCGGTCGTGGTGGAGGTGACCGGCGTCACCGACGGCGGAACCGTCGAGGATGTCGCGATCGTGGTCAGGGACACCGGCATCGGCGTATCGCCGGAGGACCAGCGACGCCTCTTCGAACCATTCGCGCAGGCCAGCTCGGACTCTGCCCGCAACGGCGGCGGCACCGGTCTCGGCCTGGTGATCTGCCGGCAGCTGGCCGAGGCGATGGGCGGCCGGGTGGAGATGTCGAGCGTGCTCGGGCAGGGCACGACGATGCGCGTCGAGCTGCCGCTGCGGGTTGCGAGCGCCGACCCGGCCGGCGGCGACACAGCCGACAGTGGAGGTGGTCCGGCCCGCCGGCCGCTGCCGGAGCGTGCGGCGGCCGAGCGGGAGGGCAGCCTCGTGCTGCTGGTCGAGGACCATCCGGTCAACCGGGATGTCCTGGCCCGCCAGCTCGAGGCGATCGGCTTCGTGACCGACACGGCAGCCGACGCGGGCGCCGCACTCGAGCTCTACGCGCGCACGCCGTACGGCCTCGTCTTCACAGACATCCAGCTCCCCGGGGCCGACGGGTACGAGCTGGCCCGGCGCATGCGAGCCCAAGAGGCGCGGGCCGGCGCCAGCCGGGCGCCGATCGTCGCCCTGACGGCGAGCGCCGTGCGCGGCGAGCGGGACCGGTGTCTCGAGGCCGGCATGGACGATCTCGTCGTCAAGCCGGCGACGCTCGCGACGCTCGGGAGGACACTGCGCCGCTGGCTGCCCGAATGCGCCTGGCCGGAGCGCCCGGCCGACGATGTCGAGCCGGCCGGGGAGCCGGAGATCGACCGGTCGGCGCTCGACGAGCTGACCGGCGGGGACGAGCGGCTGGGCCGGGAGATCCTGACCCGATATCTCGAATCGCTCGGTGAGGATCTCGACGCCGTGTGGCGTGCGCTGCGCGACGGCGACGTCAGCCGACTGCGGCGCCACGCCCATCAGATCGCCGGGGCGAGCCGGACGGTCGGGGCCCACGCGGTGGCCGCGCAGGCCAGCCGGCTCGAGCAGGCCGCGGGGACCGTGGGCGAGCGCGCCGAGCTCGAACGGCTGGCCGAAGGACTCCGCCAGACGGCCGCCCGTTGACGGCGTCGTCCGCGGGCCGGTCGACCTCGGCAGCTAGCGGCTCAGATCCATCACCGGGCTGGGCGTCGGCACCGGAGCCGCGCCCTCGGACTTGACGATCGCCGTACCGATCCCGAAGAACTCGATCACGTGGCTCCCCCACCCGTGGCTCTGCTCGTGGAGCTGGACGCCGACGATGCCCTCGGCGCCGAGCGACTCGGCCTCGGCCTGCATCCGCCCCATCGCGAGCTCGCGGGCGTCGTACATCGCCTGGGTGAAATTCGGCATCTCGACGTTGCGACCGGTGTTCTTGAAGGCCGAGCGCATCGACTGGTGGGCGACGTGGTAGACGCAGCTGCCCATCACCATGCCGACCGGCCGGTGCCCGGTCCGCAGCAGGGTCCAGAAGTCCTGGCCCGAGAGGTCGCTTGTGAACGGCCGGCCGTTGGGGGCCCGGTGGAGCTTGCCCTCGCGGTGCTTGATCGCCGTGCCGAGCGCGATGAACTCGGCCATGTTCTCGCCCCAGGCGTACCGGTTGATCGTCAGGCGGACGCCGACGATCCCGTCGGCCCCGAGCTGGTCGGCCTCCTCCTCCATCCGCGTCATCGCCAGGTTGCGGGCCTCATACATCGCCTGGGAGAGCACGGTCAGCTCCATGCTCTGTCGATAGCCGGCGGCCTGGAGGCCGACGTGGTAGATCGAGCTGCCGATCACGAAGCCGACCGGGTCGAAGCCGGCCTCACCGACGACGAGGAACTCGTTGACCGACAGATCGGACGTGAACAGGCCCTTCCTGCTCTGCTCGAGCCGGCCGCGGCCGGCCTCTGGAACACCCTCGAGGGAACCGGCGTGGTACTCGCTCGAAGTCTCGACCGGTTCGGCCGGCGGAGCCCCGGCGAACGACGCCTGGGGCGCGTCGTCGTCGAGCTTCGCCGCATCCTCCTGCGCGTCGCCGCCCTTGCGGTTGAGCAATCCCATTGTCGTCCTCTCGGTCGTCAGTTCACGAAGGGCCCGTGCCAGGTGCTCAGGATAGACCCCGCTCGGGTGGGAGCCACGAGGCCCGTCGGCCCCGTCGGCCCCGTCGGCCCCGTCGGCCCCGTCGGTCCCGTCGGTCCCGTCGGTCCCAGCTGACCCTCAGCTTCCTCTGAGCCGGAACCAGGGTGGGTCGTCGAGCTTGTCAGCAGACAACCGAACCCCGGAGAAGCGAGATCGATGGAACACAGGACGCAGCTCACACGTCGCCAATTGGTCGGCACCGGCGCCGGACTCGCCGGCGCCGGATTGGCGTTCGGCATGGCCCACTCCCCCGCCCGTGCCCTGGCGACGGCATGTGCGTCGCTGACGCCGACCAAGGAGGTCGGCCCGTATTTCGTGCAGGAGAGCCTCAACCGGTCGGACATCACGACCGATCCGAGCACCGGGGTCGCCGTCGCCGGAGTCCCGCTCGCGCTGAGCTTCACCCTGCTGGACGAGGACAACGGCTGCCTGCCGCTCGAGGGCGCGCAGATCGACCTCTGGCATGCGGCGCCGTCCGGGCTCTACTCCGACGAGGCGGGCGAGGGAACCTCCGGAAGGAAGTACCTCCGTGGTTACCAGATCACCGACGCCGGCGGACTGGCGGCGTTCAAGACGATCTACCCCGGGTGGTACTCGGGTCGAGCCGTCCACATCCACGCGCGGATCCGGATCTTCAGCGGGAGCACGGCGACCTACGATTTCCTCACTCAGCTGTTCTTCGACGACACGCTCACGGACTCGGTCTACACCCGGGCGCCCTACAGCTCCCGGCCCAATCGCGACACGCTCGACGCGGCCGACAGGGTCTACGGAAGCGACGGCGCGGAGCTCCAGCTGGCGGCCAGCGCCGACGGCGCCGGCGGCTACGTCGCGGCGTTCACGTTCAGTCTGAGCAGCTCGAACCAGGGCGACAGCGATGGGACGTCGGCGACCGTCTCGGGCGCGCCGGCGACGACGACCGGCGCCGCGACCACGAGCACGGCCACGACGACGAATCCTGCGACGACGACCGACGCGGTCGTGCTGGCCTCGCTGAAGAGCGTCAGGTTCACGAGGACCGTGCTCGGGAGCCGCGTGATGCACGTCCAGGTCAAGTCCGGAGAGACCGCCGCCCTCGACGCCCGCCTCCTCCGGGGTACGAAGCTGATGCTTGCAAGCAGGCGTTCGGCAGTCCGCTCGGGGCTTCACACCCTGACGATCACGATCCCGCACGGGGTGGCCGCCGGCCGAGCGACGCTCGAGGTCATCGCGACCGACACCAGCAAGAACCGCAAGCCGCTCCAGAAGATCGTCCAAGTTCCGAAACAGCTCGGCACCTGAGCGAACGCCGGGTGGCCCGTACGTGACATATGGTTAATCCGTCACTACCCACCAAAAAGCCGGTCGGGGCGTCGATCTCGGCTACCGCGTGGACATCGACCCAGCCTTGGTCAGCCTGACGCCGGCCGCGTGCGAGCGGCGACGAACCAGGACCCGTCGAGGACGATCTCGCCGCCGATCTCCCCGGCGAGCTGGGCGCCGTTGAGGTAGCGCTTGTAGACACGGTGACGAGACCCGTCGTCGAGCACGCGCTCCTCCCACTGCTCGGGCGCGACTCCCGGGCGCCGGGCCGAGTCGATGATGACCAGCTCGCCGGCAACGCGGTCGGCCTCGGCGAGGAAGGCGGCGCGCTCGTCCGCCGGGAGGTGGCCATAGAAGTGACCGGTCAGGACGCGGTCGAACGTGTCGTCTGCGAACGGCAGGTTGAGGCCGTCGCCGACGACCACCACTCCAGCGCGCACCCGCTCCTGTGTCAGGGCGGCCATTCTCCGGCTCTGGTCGAGCCCGACGACCAGGCCGCGGAGGTGCCGGGTCAGGAAGCCGCTGCCGCACGCGACGTCCAGCGTCCGGCCGGGCGCAAGCCCTCCGACCAGGGCGACGACGGCATCGACCTCTTCCCGCCAGCCCGGGCGGTCTCTGCCTGCGAACTGGCCTCGGCCCTCATACCAGTCGTCATATTCCGGCGCCCGGCGGTCGTAGTACGCGGCCACACCAGGGTCACGTGCGAACTGCGGCCCATCGCTCGGCATCGCTCCAGTGTGCCAGGCGCGCACGCACTCGCCGGCTGTCGCGACAGGCGCCCTGCGAACGGCCGTGCAGACTTCTCGGAGCCCTCGTCTACGCTCTCGTCGATGGCCGTACGCTTCGCAGAGCTCGTCGACGACTTCCTCGACGCCCTGCGGGCGGCCAAGCGCTCGGAGCACACGCTCAGCGGCTATCGCAACGACCTCTACGGGATCGCCGGCCGCATCGTCGGGACGATGCCCGCCGCCGATCCGACCGACCCCGACCCGGCCGGCGAGCTCGGGGCCAGTCGCCCCCTGGAGTCGCTCGAGCAGCGGGTCGCCCGACTTGCGGTCGACGATCTCACCCCGCGGTCACTGCGCCGTGGCTTCGGCTCGTGGGCATCCGATCACGCCGAGGGCTCACTGGTTCGCGCGTGGACCGTCTGGAATCGGTTCTTCAGCCACCTCGTCGACGACGAGGTTCTCACGCGCAACCCGATGAAGTCGGTGCCCAAGCCCAAGCTCCCGCAGACGGCACCGCGATCGATCCGACACGACAATCCCGCCGCCCTCCTGATGGCCACCGCAGCAGCAGTCGATCCTCGGTCCAAGGCGAGTAAACGCTGGCCGGAACGGGACGTCGCCCTCGTCGCCACCTTCTGTGTGACAGGAATCCGCCTGGCAGAGGCGGTCTCTCTCAACCTCGACAGCATCACCGGTCCGGCCGGCGCCCGCCGGCTGCAGGTGACCGGCAAGGGCAAGAAGGACCGGGCACTTCCCGTCCAGCCTGGCCTGGAGTCGATTCTCGACCGTTACCTCGCCACCCGCGAGGAGCGCCACGGGCCCCGGGCGATCGACGACCCGAACGCGGCGCTGCTCGTCCACTACGACGGCAGCCGCCTGACGCCGGCGCGCATCCAATACGTGATCGAGCAGCTCTACAAGCGCGCCGGCATCCGTTCGGCCGTGCCCGGCGGGGCGCTCGTCCACGCGTTGCGTCACAGCTTCGCCTCACTCGCAGTCGAGTACGGCGCCGATGTCGTCGAGCTCCGTGACCTGCTCGGACACTCGTCGCTCGCGACGACCAGCCGTTACCTCGATGCCAACGCCAACCGCCTGCGCGAGGCCGTCGCCGGGCACCCGTCACAGCGCGCCGTCGACGCCTTCCGCTGAGCCCGTCCCCGCGGTCAGCCAGCCGGGGTTCTGCCGGGTCCGCCCTGGGACGCGTCGCCGGGAATTCCCGCGCCGTCCTGATGGTCCTCGGTCATCGAGAACCGCGGGGGATCGGACGTGTCGATCGACAGGATGCACGACGGCGGACATCCGTAAGGCACCTGCATCTGGTTGGGCGCCCACCACCAACTCGTCGCGGTGACCACCGCCGCGTCTGGAATGTCGAGCTCGAACAGCACGCACGAGTCCGCGCCGAGGTCCATCGCCCGGCGCCACGCATAGTCGCTCGCCAGGTCGCGGCTCGGCGCGACGAACGATCCCGGCCGCAGACCCTCGGCCTCGATTCCGGCCCTGCAGTCGGCGGTTGTTCCGTGGTAGACGATCATCTTCTCGGTCGCTGGCCGCGGTCGTGTCCGACGCGAAGCGCACATCGACCTTAGCAGCGCGGGCCGGGAACTCCGGTACCCCCGCGTGATCCGGCTCGTCGCGCCTGCGGATCCGGCGCGGCCGGCAGGGGCGCGAACGCCACTGCCGGCCGGCGCGGACGCAGCTACGCCGCCGTCTCGACCTCCTGGGCCGCCGCGGTCGGGTGGTAACCCTTGCCCTGCTTTGTGATGTGACCCTCGCGCTCGAGGCGCGGGAGCACGCGGTAGAGGTAGTTCGGCGCGATCGACATCGCCTTCGCCAGCTCCGATGCCGTGATCCCCGGCTGCTCTGTGATCAGCTTCGCCGTCAACTGTGCGCGACCGCCGCCGCCGCCTCGACGCGACCGCTTCGGCGCGCCTGCGCGTGCCGCGGCAGTCGGCTTGGCGGCTGCGCGCGCCCGACGGCGGGTCGTCTTGGCGTCGGAAGAGGCCCCGGCCGCGGGGAGGCCGTCGCTGCCGAACATGGCCGACACGCTGCTCAATTGCTCGAGCTCGGCACGCAGCGGAGCGATCAGCTCCTCGAGCTCCTGCAGCCGCGCCTGTACCTGCTGATGAATCGTCCCTGCGTCGGGCATCCGCCCTCCTCCTTGAGGTTATGTGTGCGTCTGCTGAGAGAACATCCGACCTCCTGCAAACCATTACCTGCTGCATTTGTGAACCTATCACACACGACCGACGCGACACGTGTTTGTTTGCACCTCACCATCCAATCTGACCGCTCAAGGATATTTGACCAATGAGATGTGTTGACGCAGTCTGGCGACACTCAGCGAACCCGGCCGGATGATGGTGACCTTCACGCCGGCTCCGGCGGCCGTGACTGGCACTCGCGCCGTGGCACGACACACGAACTCCTGACCCGGGCCGAGCCGTCGGGCCGTGCGGCGGCGCTCGCCCGCTCACCCGACCGGCGGGCCGGCCGGGCCGGGGCCTTATCCTGTGAGGAGTGAATCGCGTGCCAAAGCCGAGCGGCTTCTGATGCCCAGACGCGCCCGGATCGCGATCTCGATCGGCATCGCGGTCACGGTTGCGGCGTTCCTGATCGCCGGCAGGGCACCGCGGACGATCGTGGCCCCGGCGCTTCCGAGCCGGGCGATCGACGGGTCGAGCGTGTCGATCGCCTCGCTTCGCGGCCACCCGGTGCTGATCAACTTCTTCGCGAGCTGGTGCCATCCCTGTCAGCAGGAGGCGCCGGCGCTGGCCCGGTTCGCGTCCAGTCCGGCGGGTCAGGGTCACCTGGTCGGGATCGACACGGGCGATACGAGCGTGACGGACGCAAAGCGGTTCGTCGCCCGCTACGGCTGGGGGTTCTCGGTGCTCAACGACGCGAACAGCACGACCGCGAACGACTACGGCCTGAGCTACCTGCCGACAACGTACGTCGTCGACGGCGACGGCCGTATCGTGAAGAAGCTGCTCGGGCCCCAGACCGAGGCGTCGCTCACCGCGGCGCTCAAGGCCGCCTGACCTTCCGTGCTCGCGGTCGCCGCGACCAGCGGGTCCGGACTGGCGCAGGATGTGCTGCTGCCGGTGCTCGGCCTCGCCTACTGGCGCCCCTACCATCGGCGGGCCCGCCTCCTGGCTGCCAACGGCCGGCCGATCCCCCGCTGGCGCGAATGGATGTTCGGCGGCGGCGTCGTCGTTCTCCTGATCGCCCTCTCGTCCCCCTTCGCCAGTCTCAGCGGCGACCTCCTGGTTGCCCACATGGTCGAGCACCTCCTGATCGGTGATGTCGCCGCCCTGATGATCGTGCTCGGTCTGACTGGCCCGATGATCGCCCCGCTGCTGCGAATCCGGCCGATCGCCCGCCTGCGGATCATGGTCCACCCGCTCGTCGCCGCGCCGCTCTGGCTGATCGACTTCTACGCCTGGCACCTGCCCGTCCTCTACCAGGCGGCGCTCCGCCACGACGCGATCCATGCCCTGCAGCACGCGTGCTTCTTCGGCTTCGGCTTCGCGATGTGGATGGCCCTGCTCGGACCGCTGCCCAAGCCGGCGTGGTTCGGCAACGCCGCCCGCCTGCTCTACATCGGCGGCGTCCGGCTCGCGGGCGCGGTGCTCGGCAACGTGTTCCTCTGGTCGCACACCGTCTTCTACCCGTACTACATCGGCCGCGACTCGACGTATGGGATCTCGCCGCTCAGCGATCAGAACGTCGCCGGGGCGGTGATGATGGTCGAGGGGAGCATTCTCACGCTCGGCCTGTTCGCCTGGCTCTTCCTCCGGACGGCCGCCCAGTCGGAGGAGCGCCAGGAGCTCCTCGACTTCGCGCAGGCCAACGCCTACACGCTCGACGAGGCGCGCGCGACGCGTGCGGTCGCCGCCGGCCGGGGGAATGAGCTCCGCGTCCGACTCGAGGGGGACGCGGTCCGCCGGGCCCTGGAGACGGCAGCCGACCCGGACGCCGCCGAGGACGGCGCCGACACTGGCGCGGCGCCCCGCGTGGGCATCTAGAGTCCCGCTGCGCGCCCAGAGCCGATGACCGATCCGAGCACCCCCACCCCCACCAGCGTTGAGGACGAGCAGCCGGCGGCCGCGACCGCGGGTCCCGTGCCGCCGCCGGGCAGAACGCCTCGCCCGGCCTGGCGGAGCCTGCTTCCGGTGCTCGTACTGCTCGTCGTGATCGCCGGCCTGGCCGTCGTCCTGATCCATCCGACCAAGCCGAAGACGGCGCTCCCTGGCGGCGTCAGCGAGGCCGCGACCGGCGACGCGTTCGACGGGGGGACGCTCACGCCGGTCAAGCCGGCTCCTGCGACGACGCTGCGCAACTACCTCGGGCAGACCGTCTCGCTCTCCCGGTATCGAGGCAAGGCCGTCTTCGTGACCTTCCTCTACACCCATTGCCCGGACGTCTGTCCGCTGATCGCGTCCAACCTCCGCGCGACCCAGGCGGCCCTCGGCAGGGAGGACGCCAAGGTCCAGATGCTCGCGATCTCGGTCGACCCCAAGGGCGATACCCGGAGCGCGGTCGCCGACTTCCTGAAGGTCCACAGGATGGTCGGCCGGATGCAGTACCTCGTCGGATCCGCGGCCCAGCTCGGCCGGGTCTGGGCGGCGTGGAACGTCGGCTCGGAGCGCGACGCCAGCTCGCCCGAGCTCGTCGACCACAGCGCGCTGGTCTACGGGATCAGCGCAAAGGGAGACGTCACGACGATCTATCCGGCCGACTTCAAGCCGTCGGATCTCGTCCACGACACGCCCTTGCTGCTTGCTCGGTGAGGCCGGCAGGGTGAGGTCCTACCCGCCTGAGGCCTCCGCGCCGCGGACATCGTCCTGGGGCTGATGGGGCGCCGCAGAAGCTCGGCGGCGATCGCCTGGGCGGTGCTTGCCTGGCTCGCCTTCCCGGCGAGCGCGTCGGCTCACGGAATCGTCGGCAAGGCCGATCTCCCGATTCCCGCGTGGCTGTTCAGCTGGACTGCGGTTGTCGTGCTGATCGTCTCGTTCGTCGCCCTCTCCACGCTGTGGACCACCCCGCGACTCCAGGGCGCACGCGCCAGGCGCCTGTTCGCCGTGCGTCCACGGTTCGAACTGATCGGCAACGCGATCGGGCTGGGGCTCTTCGTACTCGTCGTCTACAGCGGACTCGCCGGCGCCCAGGTGCCGTCGGCGAACTTCTGCGTGCCATTCATCTACGTGATCTTCTGGGTCGGCCTCCCGGTCGCCAGCGTGCTCTTCGGCGACGTCTTCCAGATCTTCAACCCATGGCGCTCGGCGGCTCGCCTGCTCGGCCTGGTGACCCGGCGCGGCGGCGGCGCCAGATGGAAGTACCCGTCGCGGCTCGGCGTCTGGCCGGCGGTGGCCGTCCTGATCGGCTTCGGCTGGCTCGAGCTGGTCTACGTCCCGGCCGACCGGGAACGACCTTCCACCCTGGGCTGGCTCTCGATCGGCTACTTCGTCGTGATGGTGCTCGGCATCCTCGCCTTCGGCGTCGAGGACTGGGAGGCCGGAGCCGACGGCTTCAGCGTCTACTTCAACCTCCTCTCACGGCTCGCGGCCCTCACCTGGCGCGACGGCGTCGCCTATCTCCGGGCCCCCCTCAGCGGGCTCGCGAAGCTCGAACCGCGGCCGGGGACGGTCGGCCTGATCTGCGCGATCATCGGCACGACGACGTTCGACGGGGCGAGCAACGGCGCCTACTGGCGCGATGTCGAGCCGAGCCTCGACAGCATGTGGCAGTCGCTCGGCTTCGGCCAGACGCCCGCTGGCGAGCTTGCCTACAGCGTGGGCCTGGCCTTCTTCATCGTGCTGATCGCAGCGATCTACCACGTCGGCGTCCGCGGCATGCACGGCGTGAGCAGCCGCTACGGCACGGCCGAGCTGACGCGGACGTTCGCGCACACGCTCGCGCCGATCGGGTTCGCGTATGTGTTCGCCCACTACTTCTCGTACCTGATCTGGCAGTCACAGGAGATCGGCTACCTCGTGTCGGACCCGCTCGGCAACGGCGCCAACCTGTTCGGCACGGCAGGCGCCCAGATCGACTACGGGATCGTCTCGTTCGCGGCGATCTGGTACGTCCAGGTCGCAACGCTCGTCGCCGGCCACGTCGGTGGTCTCGCGCTCGCCCACGACCGCGCGCTCGTGCTCTACTCCGACGTCGACGAGGCGACCCGCTCGCAGTACTGGATGCTCGCCGTGATGGTCGCGTTCACGAGCTTCGGACTCTGGCTGCTCTCGGCGGTCGGCACATGACCCGACCGACCGGCTCCGTCGACATGCGGCTCCTCGCCGGGACCGCCGTCGTCAGCCTCGTCGTGATCGTCGGGCTGGCCCTGGCCGTCGCCGCCGTCTCGGTCGATCCCAAGGGCGACACGCCGGCTGCGGTCAAGGCCCGCGCCCTGATCACGGCCGGCGTCCCGGTGCCGCCGGGCGACCTCGCCTACGATCTTCGTGCCCTCGTATGAACGCTCGCCTTCGAGTTCGGATGATCACGACGGCGCGGCGGCTGCTGGTCGCCGCGGCGGCCGTCCTGGCCCTGGCCCCGCAAGCGGCCGTCGCGGCTGTACCGAACCCGGCGACCGAGAGCGGCAACCCGATCAGTGACCAGGGCTCGAACTACAACTACCGCTCGAACATCACCAGCATCGCGCCCCGCGTCCCCGGCCTGAGCCTCCAAGTCCTCGAGTTCGCCGATCGGATGCTGCTGATCAACCACACCGGCAGGACGGTCACGATCTATGGCTACGACGGCGAGCCATACGCACGCGTGCTGGGAAACGGGACGGTCGAGCAGAACCTCCGGTCGACGGCGGTCTACCTCAATACGAACTTCTACGCCGACGTGACACCACCGGCTTCGGCGTCCACCAACCCGTTGACGCCGCCCGAGTGGCAGGTCGTCGACAAGACCGGCCAGTTCGAGTGGCACGACCACCGGATTCACTGGATGTCGCCGCAGACTCCGCCGCAGGTCAAGAACAAGGACAAGCTGACGAAGATCTTCAACTGGACGGTTCCGATCTCGGTCGGCGCGCAGAAGGGCACGGTCGACGGCCAGCTCTTCTGGACGCCGGAGAACTCGAAGGCCCCGGTCGGGGCGATCGTCGCGCTCGTGATCGTCCTGCTCGGGTCCGCCGGCCTGGTGATCGTCGTGCGTCGCCGGCGGCGCAGGTCTGTGGCCGCGGGTGGGAACTCGTCCACCGAGGTCTGGTAGGCGCCCGGCCCGCCCGCCGGCGCTGTCAGCCGACGAGCGTGAAAGTGCGCTTGACCGTGCTCAGGCCGGTCGTCCGCAGCGACGCGGTCGTTCGCAGGCGTCCACCATGGCTCTTGAGCTGGCGCTCGCCGGTCGGTGTCAGGCGAACGCTGAGGTCCTTGCTCCTGCCGGCGAGAATCGTGAAATGTGCGAGCCCGACGGTCGTGTTCGTCTTCAGGCTGACGGTCCCGGTGCAGGTGCGCGTCGCGCAGGACACGCGGACCGTGGTCAGCCGGCTGTGAACCTTCGCCGTCGTGCTCGTCAGGGTCGCCCGGCCGCTGGTCATCGGGATCGCCGCGTGAGCCGGGGCGGCACCGGTCGGCACGGGTGGCGCGGTCAACTGCTGACCCGCGGCCTGTGCGGCTGAGCGGATGAAGTTCTGGATGTCGGCGTTCGCGACCCGCACGTACACGCCCGGGTCGCCGGCCTGCGCGCAGCCAGCGCCGAAGTCGACGAGCCCGGCGAGGACGTAGTCGCTCGGCGAGGTGACCGGATTGTTGAGATCCACGACCAGCGGCCCGCCGCTGTCACCCGAGCAGGCGTCCTTGCCGCCGGCCGGCTCGCCGGCGCAGATCATCCGCGCGGTCAGCGGGGGGATCCCGACCGGACCGAGCGGGGCGTAGTCGTCGGCGCAGGTCGCGTCGGGGATCAGGTGCGTCTGGACTGCCTGGAGCTGCTGCGGCAGGTCGGCGTTCGGGTCCTGCCCGCCGACCGCCAGCGGCGTGGTCTCGCCCCAGCCGGTGACCGTGACCGGCTCGGCCGGCGTGACGTTGGGGTTGGCGTAGGTGTCGGCGAGCGCCGTCGAGATCAGCGGGATCGGCGCGACCACGGTCGTCCCGTTGTCCGGCGGCGCGCCGGCGTAGAGCGGGGTCGAGAGGGTGACGACCGCAGCGTCGTAGTCGGCCGTGACCGGGTTGTAGCTCGGATCGACGGCGATGCTGGCAGCGACGGGGGCCGCCGGAACCGAGAGCGGGAGCGTCGCGGTGCCGGTCAGCGCCGTCACCTCGCCGGCGGGGACCGTCTGGCCGGTCGTCTCGTTGGTGACGCAGTGCGCGGCGGTCAGGATCTGGGTCGGGTCGATCACGACGCCGCCGCAGAAGGCCAGCGTCCCTGCGGCCGGTCCGAATGGAAGGCTCGGCGTCTGCACGAAGAGGGCCGCCTGGAAGGGGAACGCGGCGATCGACGGGACCGATGCTCCCCCGACGATGCGCGTGCTCACGCCGGCCGGCAGCGCCTGGGCGACGCCGATCGGGCTCGCCAAGGCCAGCAGTAGCCCAAGCAGGCCCGCACGCGATTTCATACGAGCAGGGTGCATGACGAGCATAAGAGTGCCCTAAACCCCGCGGCCGGTAGTCTGTGGGTACGGCGGACCGCCTACTCGACCAGCGCGCCTCGCGCGTGCAGCCGGCCAACGCGGCGATCTTGCGATCGCCGGCCAGTCCGGTGGTTGGGAGTGTCAAGCCGCCCAGGCAAGACACACAGTCCTGGGACGTTGTAGTTCAGAGGCGATCCATGACCGCGCGGATACGGGCGAGTCCTTCGGGGCTCGCCCGGTTCGCGTTCTGGGGCCTCGCCCAGTCAGCCGGGTCGCCCGGTCCCGCGCGCCGGTCGGTCCTCCTCGGCCCGCGCAGGGCAGCCCGGCGACCGTCGCCGCGGCCCGTCGGCGGCGGGTTGTTTAGAGAAGGGGTGGACGGGGTACGCAACGCCGAGGTCCCTGTCGCTCCTGTCGCGCACGATGTCACTCGACACGCGGGAGTGCCAGGTGAATGACAAGTGCTCTGACCGCTCGTGTTTCGCACTTTTCGCTCGGCCTGCTGAATCTCGGGGAGCGGGGCGGGCCCGGGGTGTCGGACGTGATCGACCGGGCGGCTCCCGGGCGGCGGCGGTGCACGCGAGACCTTCGTCGCGAAAGTAGTTGCCTGAGTCAGTCAGCTACTTTGCTTGGAGAGTCCACGTCTCCACGACCCGGTCCCCCGCGGAGGGCTCGCCGGCCTCTGACCGCGTTGAGCCCGGCCCGAATGGTCCTCGACGGCATGCTCGCCAAGGTCCTCGCCGCGTGAGCATCGCCGCCGCGCAACATAACCCGGAACGGTAACCTGACCGCCCAAGACCAGCGAAATCGCCGGCGGCCGACGTGCTCGGGCCGCCGTCGGCCCATAAATCGCGAAAGCCGACTGATCGGACATGGCGTCGGCTCGGGCAGGCCGGGGACTCGTCGCCGGAGAGGACCAGCTGCGCCGTGCCCGGCGAAGCCGCGCGGGCCTCCGCGGATGTCAAGCAGGGCCGCGGGCGGTGTCATCGAGCGCGTCAAGGTCGCCCCAGGGAGGTCGCCCAGGGAGGACGACTCGGGGGCCGAAGTGTCGGTCGGAGAAGGGTTCTCACACATTCGCCCGGCAAGAGGTATACACTGTAAGAGCAGTGCCCATGAGTGCCTCCCCCGCACTCATGGTTCGAAGAGCCCGGCGCGCCCCACGCCAGGGCTCTTCGCTTTTCTGGGACCGTCCGTCCGCTTGCCGGCCCGTATCCTGGGCGCGGCATGGCCGCCCACCGAAAACCGCGCCGGGCCTCCGGTCTGAGGCCGCAGATGGGCGTCGGTCCCGATCCGCGTCGTCGCGGCTCGAGCCGGGCCGACGGTGCCGCGGGTTTGCGCCTGGGTCGCCGTGGGTATCAGGCTGCCGTGGATCGGCCGAGCCTCAGATCGCAGCGCACCGGAGCGTGTCGTGGATCGTCATGCTCGCTGTGACCCAGGCCCCGAACGTCCGCCTGGCTCTGACGAATCTGCCGGAGAACGTCTCGCTCGTGCGCGAGGTGCTCGCCGGCCTGGCCGGCGTGGTGCCGCTCGAGGATGGGCAGCTCGACGACGTCAAGACGGTGGTCAGCGAAGCCTGCAACAACGTCGTGCTGCACGCCTACGACGGCGCGCTGGGCCCCCTTGACGTCGAGATCCGGGTCGCCGACGGGACGCTCGAGGTCACCGTGCGCGACTGCGGCGGAGGTCTGCGGCCGCGGCTGGGTAGAAAGGGCGAGATGGAGGGGATCGGGATTCCGGTGATCCACGCGCTGACCGACAGGGTCGAGTTCAGCGGTGGAATCGGCGAGGGCACCGAGGTCCGCATGCACTTTGACGTGCCCGAGGCCCGGGAGCTCGGGCTGGCGGGCGTTGACGGGCGTGCGCACGATGGCGCCGGCGACGGTCGGGGTCGTGGCGATCGTCAGGGCCGTGCGGCGACCGATTCGGATCCGGTTGTCGTCGTTCCGGTCAACGGGGCCACGGCGACGCTCGACGTCGCGCCGCTCAGCCTTGCCAGGAGCGTCCTCAGCCGTCCGCTCACGGCGCTCGCCGCACGGGCCCGCTTCTCGATCGACCGCCTCTCGGACGTACAGCTCGTCACGGATGCGATCGCCGCGCACGCTGGGCGCTCGCTCCACGGCAGCCGGCTTCAGGTCGTCGTCGCAACCGCCACGAGAGACCTCGAGCTGCGGGTCGGCCCGCTCCTTCCCGGAGCGGCCACCCAGTTGATCGGCGACACCGCCGTCGGCGGCCTCGAGCCGCTGATCGAGACGCTGGCGGACGAGGTCACCGTCGAGAGTCTCGGCGACTGCGACGTGCTGACGCTGCGCCTGCTCGACCCGCGCTGAGCCCGACCCGCGCTGAGCCCGGCTCGCGTCCCGGCGGTCACGCCCCGCCGATGTCGACGGCCTCGCGCAGCTCGGCGAGGGCGCTCCTGAGCAGGCGGGAGACCTGCATCTGGGAGACCCCGACTCGTTCTGCGATCTGTGTCTGGGTGAGCCCCCCGACGAAGCGCAGCTCGATGATCTTCCGGTCGCGGTCGCCGAGCTGGTCCATCGCGCTCGACAGGGCCGAGCGGACATCGACGAGCTCGAGGGCGACGTCGTCGGCGCCAAGCGCCTCGCTGCGCGCGCCGGTCTCCGTCTCGTCGTCGAGTGCAGCGTCGATCGACTCGGTGTCGTGGGCCGAGCGAGCCTCGAGCGCGTCGAGCACCGCCTCGTTGCTCAGGCCGGCCGCCTCCCCCAGATCCTCGACGGTCGGCGCACGACCCAGCTTGGACGACAGCTCGCGCTCGCACCGCTCGACCAGGAGGATGCGCTCCTTGAGTGCTCTGGGGACATGCAGAGCCCAGGCCGTGTCGCGGAAGTGACGCTTGATCTCCCCGATCATCGTCGGCACGGCGAACGACGAGAAGGCCAGGCCGCGGTCGGGCTCGAACCGGTCGACCGCCTTGACGAGGGCCATGCTCGCGACCTGGAGAAGATCGTCGAACGGCTGCGGCGTGTGCCGGTAGCGGCTCGCGACGCTCCGGGCCAGCGGCAGGTGCAGCTCGATCAGGTGCTCGCGGAGACCCGGCGTCGGGTTTGCCCGCAGCTCGAGGAACATCGACTGGGCGTCTCCCGTCGCGCGAGCCGCCGCCCGGTTCGGGCCACGTCCGCCCGGATCCTGGTTATCCGGCGTCACTGGAGGCAAGCGCCGCGAGTGCGGCTTCGCGGGTCGGAACGATCGTCAGGAGCTGATCGACTCCCGCGACCTCGAAGGTCCGCGCGACGCTCCCGCCGGCGTCGATCACGACGAGCCGCCCGCCGAGGCTGTGGGCGCGCTTCATCGCGAGCATCAGCACTGCCAGACCGCTCGAGTCGATGAACACGGTCTGCGTGAGATCGACGATCAGGTCGCGGGCGTCGTCGGCCAGTGCTCCCGAGATCGCCTGCTTGAGCTCGGGCGCGGCGAACAGGTCGAGCTCCCCGCGGACGATGATCATCCGAAGGCCAGCCGTAAGCGTCTCGCGGTGGATGGCGAACGTTTGACTGGTCAACTGAGCCTTCGATCGGGACTCTGTGGATCTACCCCTGTGGGACCGCCCGCCAAACCGCACGACCGCGCGCCGCGCGATCCGGGGTTGCGCTCCGCGGCCCGCCGGTCGCCGGGCGCCCGAGCGAGGACCTGAGAGCCGCCGGTTGATCCGGGGCTCGCCGGCGACGGCTGGTTCGTCGGGTCAAGCACCCCGACCGGTCACGCGGAGCGTTCCGCCGTCCGCCGCGATCACGTCTCCCGGGCGGAGCTGGCGCCCGCGGCGCTGCTCGGGCTCGCCGTTCACGGTGACCGCCCCCCCGGCCAGGAGCAGCTTGCTCTCGGCGCCGGACCCGACCAGGCCGGCCAGCTTGAGGAGCTGGCCGAGACGAATCATCTGGCCTCTGATCTCGACGTCCCGGGTGTCGGGTCCGCCGGCAGTCACGGGTTCGATGCGGTCTGGACGATCCGCCACGGATGCTCGTCGTCGCTGGCTTCGAGGGCCAGCGTCCAGCGCAGGCCGAAGCGCGTGGCGCTCGACTGTGATCCCTGGAGGATGGCCGCGGTGTCGCGATCCTCGATGTAGCGGCGCCCGCGTACCCGAAGCTCGACGGTGATCGTAGGCGGTGCCGTCTGCGCATTGAGGTCGCTGATCTGGATCTGCTCGATCGCCGGGCCGCGGATCACCAGCCGCGTCTGTTCGGTCGGGTCTCCCGGGTGGAGGAGCTCGGACACGACACCCGGACTGGCCAGGCGGCGCAGGTCGGTGTCGTCGCCGTCGACCGCGTCCGCCCAGGCGGTCACCGTCCGGCTGACCTCCGCGCCGAGCACGTCCGGCGAGAACCGGCCGTCGACGAGCGCCAGGTCGAGCGCCGCCGTGCGCGCCGCGCCGGTGAACTCGGCGGCGGCGACCTCGCTCGCCGCCACCCCGTCCGGGAGCTTCGTCGCCACGGCCTGCTCGACCAGCGAAGCCTCGGTGAGCCGCTCGGTGTCCGACCACGGCGTCGGCACGACCGGCTCGGAGAGCTGGTGATCGCCCTCGGCACGCTGCTCGATCGACAGCACGATCCAGCGCCCGGCCGGCTTGCCGAGCGTCCAGTACTCGCAGACGCGGGTCGTGTCCGACCGCGTGTCCCGGCGCATCACGACTGCCCCGGACCGGTCGACGACGAAGTCGCGCAGTTGGGCCGTCAGGCGGACGACGGCCCGGTCGTCGCGGTCGGCGGTCCGGTTGGTCAGGCCGATGTACTCGACTCCGACGCTTCCGAGGACCGCGACCTGATTGCTCCAGCCGCGCCGCTCGAAGTCGTCGAGCCGTCGGCCCCACTCGTGCATGAGCTCGGGCCCGCACAGGCGCCGGAGCGCGGCGCGGTCGCCGGCCGACCACGCGACCTGGACACCGGTGAAGAGCCCTTCGGCGGCAGTGCGGACGAGCTCGGGCGCGAAGTCCGGGTCATCCTCGGCGGCCTCGATAGCCGCCAGGTGCACGGCCGCTGCTCGCTGCCGTCGCCGGGCCGCGTAGCGGGCCCGGGCGACCAGTCCGGCCACGAGGACGACGAGCGCGACGACGACGATGATCACGACGAGCCCGATCGCAAAACCCGAACCGAGATGGACACCATGGCCGATGCCGCCGCCGAGCCCGCCGATCCCGCCGCCGAAGCCGCCGCGGAAGCCGCCGCCGCCTCCGCCGAAGCCGCCGCCGCCCCCGCCGAAGCCGCTGCTGCCCCCTCCGCCGCGGGCCTCCGCGGCGGTCGGAACGGTGAGCATTGCGATCGGCACAAGCCCTGCGAGAGCCTTCAGGCGTCGGTGCGCCGCGTTGTACATCGTCAGCGATTCAAGCAGAACCGCTCACCTGGCCTCGCCGGCCCGGCGTGTAGGCTTCGACGACCTCCGCCCGGGATCCGCTCCTTGGACATCGCCGACACCGCCCAACACGAGGGGCCGCCGTCGTTCGCGCAGGCCGCGACGCTGGAGTTCCGTAACGTCTCCAAGCGCTATCCCGGCAACCGCGAGCCGGCGATCGAGGATCTCTCCTTCGAGGTGCCGGCCGGCGAGGTCTGCGTCCTGGTCGGCCCGTCCGGGTGCGGCAAGACGACGGCGATGCGTCTCGTCAACCGGTTGATCGCGCTCACGGGGGGCGACATCCTGCTGGGCGGGCAGAGCGTGCTCGACCGTCGGCCGGACGACCTTCGCAAGGAGATCGGCTATGTGATCCAGCAGATCGGCCTGTTTCCGCACCTGACGATCGCCGACAACATCGCCACCGTGCCCCGGCTGCTCGGGTGGGACAAGCAGCGGATGACCGAGCGGACCGACGAGCTCCTGCGACTGATCGGGATGGATCCCGAGGAGATGCGCAATCGCTACCCGGCTCAGCTCTCGGGTGGGCAGCGCCAGCGGGTCGGCGTGGCACGCGCGCTGGCGGCCGACCCGCCGCTGATGCTGATGGACGAGCCGTTCGGCGCGATCGACCCGATCAGCCGCGAGCGTCTCCAGGACGAGTTCCTCCGTCTGCAGGCGGCGGTCCGCAAGACGATCGTCTTCGTGACCCACGACATCGACGAGGCGATCAAGATGGGCGATCGGATCGCGATTCTCCGGGAGGGTGGGAGGCTCGCCCAGTTCGCGACGCCCGCCGAGCTGCTCGCCCACCCGGCTGACGATTTCGTCGCCCAGTTCGTCGGCGCCGACCGCGCGCTCAAGCGCCTGGCCCTGAGCACCCTGGCCGACCTCAAGCTGATCGCCCCGAACGGCACGCCGGCCAACGGCGAGCGGGTCGCCCTGCGGACCAACGTGCGCGACGCCCTCTCGCTCCTGCTGGCGGCCGGCGGCCGTCCACTCACCGTGGTCGACGATGGTGAGCGGGTCGCCGGTCTGGTGACGATCGATCTGATCGGAGGGGTCCTCGCCGAAGCGGCGTCGCCACCTGACCGGCGGGCCGCCCATTGACCGTCGTCATCCCGAACTTCAGTTCCGGGGGCGGCGGCAGCTGCGAGAGCGAGAACCACCTGTTCTGCGTCGACTGGGTCCGGCGCAATTGGAGCGGTGTCCTCGAGCCGGCTCTCGGCCAGCACGTCGTCCTCACGCTGATCGCGGTCGGGATCGGCTTCGTCCTCGCGCTGGGGATGGCCCTCGCCGCGTACCGGTTGAGCTGGCTGGAGCGGCCGCTGGGCATCGGCACGGCGATCCTCTACACGATCCCGTCGCTCGCCCTGTTCGAGATCCTCGCACCATTCTTCGGGCCGACCAGGACGACCGCGGAGATCGCCCTCGTCGGTTACACGCTGCTGATCCTCTTCCGCAACATCCTCACTGGACTGCGCGAGGTCCCGCCCGAGGTGCGCGACACGGCTCGCGGCATGGGCATGACTGCCCGGCAGTCGCTGTTTCGCGTCGAGCTGCCGCTCGCCCTCCCGGCGATCATGGCCGGCCTGCGGATCGCGACGGTCACCGTGATCAGCCTGGCGACCGTTGCCGCGTACATCTGTAACCAGGGTCTCGGCGCGCCGATCTTCACGGCGATCAACGAGAACGTCTTCAAGACCGAGCTGATCTGTGCCGGCGGCCTGGCGATCATGCTGGCGATCGTCGCCGACATCATCCTCGTCGGCGTGCAGCGGCTGCTCACACCGTGGGCGAGGACTCGATGAACGACCTGATCGGAGCCCTCCATTTCATCGGTCGCAACGGCGTCGACCAGCCGGGCGAGCCGACGCTCGTATACCTCGCGCTCAAGCACCTCGAGATCGCCGGTGCGGCGATGGTCGTCGCCTGCCTGATCAGCCTGCCGCTCGGCGTCTGGCTCGGGCACCTGCGGCGGTTCTCGTTCGTCGCGATCAACGTCGCGAACATCGGACGCGCCCTTCCCGAGCTCGCGGTGATCGCGATCGGCGTGGCGGTGATCGGGCTCGGCTTCTGGAACGTGCTGGTCGCCCTCGTCGTCCTGGCCGTCCCGCCGATGCTGACCACGGCCTACGTCGGCGTCGCCGGGGTCGACCCCGACGTCGTCGACGCGGCGCGCGGGATGGGAATGCGTGAGCTGGAGATCCTCCGCTCGGTCGAGCTGCCCCTGGCGCTCCCGATCATCTTCGCCGGGATTCGCATCGCCGGGGTGTTCGTGATCGCAACGGCGACGATCACGTCGCTGGCCGGCTACAGCGGGACACTCGGCGACATCATCGCCAACCAGGCGAGCTATCGCGTCTCGGGCGTGCTCGGCGCGGCGATCTGCGTCGCGGCCCTCGCGCTGATCGTGGATGGTGCCTTCGCGCTGCTCCAGCGCGGGCTGACGCCGCGCGGTCTGCGCCTGGACCGACGCAGGCTGCCGCAGGTTGGCCTGCAGCTGCCGGCGCCTGACTGACGCGCCGGGATACTTGACGTTCGTTGACAACCAGAGGGGGATCACATGCGATTCATCAGGCGGCTCGGGGCGGGAGGGCTGGCGCTCACGGCGGCGGTCGCGCTCGGGGCCTGCGGCAGTAGCTCGAGCTCCAGCGGCACGACGACCTCCGGCGGGACCACGCTGCCCGGCACGGGCAAGCCGGCGATCACGCTCGGCGACAAGAACTTCACGGAGGAGCTGATCCTCGGCCAGCTGTACGCCCAGGCCCTCCGCTCGAAGGGCTTCACCGTGAACCTCAAGGAGAATCTCGGGGCGACCGAGCTCGTCGACAAGCTGCTGACGAGCGGGCAGATCGACATGTATCCGGAGTACACGGGGACGATCCTCGCGGTCATCGCCAATCAGAAGACCCCGCCGAAGACCGCGGCAGCGGCGTACGCGCAGGCCAAGGCGTTCGAGCAGACCCGCGGCTTCACGCTGCTGGCGGCGACGCCGTTCTACGACTCGGACGCGCTTGCGACGCTCCCGGCCTACGCAAAGGCGCATTCGCTGAAGACGATCGCCGACCTCAAGCCTTTGGGCAAGAAGGTCAGGCTGATCGCTGCACCCGAGTTCGCCACGCGGACCGAGGGCCTGGTCGGTCTCAAGCAGGTCTACGGGATCAACCCGACCTTCAAGCCGTTGAGCATCGGCCTGACCTACACGGCGCTCGACAGCGGCGACGCCGACGTGGCCGACGTCTTCACGACCGACGCCCAGCTGGTCGGCGGGAAGTACGTCCTGCTGAGTGATCCGAAGTTCGTCTTCGGCTTCCAGAACGTCGCTCCGGTGGTCAGTCAGAAGGTCCTGAGCGCCGAGGGTCCGGCGTTTGCGCAGACGCTGAACGCGGTCAGCGCGACGCTCACCACAAAGGCCGTGCAGACGATGAACGCAGCGGTCAGCGTCGACAAGCAGACGGCCAAGAGCGTCGCCAAGACGTTCCTCGCCGCCAACGGCCTCGGCTGAACGGCGCAGGCGGTCTGGCTCGGGCGATCTCCAGGCACCGACGGCGCGGGCCCCCGCGCCGTCGGTGCTGGGACGTCCGTCGGGTACCTCGCGTTCGCGGCTCATCGGCCGGTCGCGGCCCACGCGTGCCCGACGCCGGCGATTTCCGCTGATCCTTGGTCAGGCCCCGTTCCTCCGGGTGATGTTCCGCGGCGGCCCGGTGCTCACGCCCGCGGGGCTTGGCGAGCGGCGCCTGTCGAGGATCATTCGGGCCGGGCTCGGGAGGTCAGAGGCGGGCGAGTTTCTCTGCGGGGGACTGGGTCGTGGAGAAGTGGACTCTCCAAGGAAAATAGTTGACTGACTCAGTCAGCTATTTTCGCGATGAAACTCTCGCATCCACCACCACCATCACCACCACCACCATCCTCCTTCGCCGCCCGGGAGAAGCCCGGTCGAGCAGATCCCGCGCCTCCCGGCGCGCTCGTGGGTCGCCACTCGGCGAGGGCTCCTCGGCCGACCCGGACGACGCCCGAGTCGGGCCGCCCGACCCACCGGAGGAGCCCTCGGGCTGCTCGCGGGGGCGTCGCGTCCCGGCCTCGGGAGCGCCCACCCACTAGCCTCCATAGGGTGCTCATCTCCCGCGAAGATCTCCGTAACGTGGCCATCGTGGCCCACGTCGACCATGGCAAGACCACCCTCGTAGACGCGATGCTCTGGCAGTCCGGTGCGTTCCGCGCCAACCAGGACGTCGCCGAACGCGTGATGGACTCGACCGATCTCGAGCGTGAGAAGGGCATCACGATCCTCGCGAAGAACACCTCTGTCCGCTACGGGGACGTCAAGCTCAACATCATCGACACCCCCGGCCACGCCGACTTCGGCGGCGAGGTCGAGCGCGGCCTGACGATGGTCGACGGCGTCCTCCTGCTGGTCGACGCGAGCGAGGGCCCCCTCCCCCAGACGCGCTTCGTCCTGCGCAAGGCACTCGAGTCCCGGCTACCGGTGATCCTCGTCGTCAACAAGGTCGACCGCCCCGACGCGCGGATCGCCGAGGTCATCGACGAGGTCTACGAGCTGTTCCTCGACCTCGAGGCCGACGAGGAGCAGATCGAGTTCCCGATCGTCTACACGAACGCCCGTGCCGGCTGGGCCTCGCTCACCGAAGGCGACGAGGGCACCGACCTCGCGCCGCTGATGGACCTCCTGATCGAGCACATCCCGGCTCCCCGGCACGACCCCGACCACCCGCTCCAGGCGCTCGTCACCAACCTCGACGCCTCGCCCTACGTAGGCCGCCTCGCGCTCTGCCGCGTCCGCCACGGCGTGATCCGCAAGGGTCAGCAGATCGCCTGGTGCCGGTCCGACGGGACGATCGAGAAGGCCCAGGTCGCCGAGCTCTACGTGACCGACGCGCTCGATCGCGTCGACGCCGCCGAGGCCGGGCCCGGTGAGATCATCGCGGTCGCCGGGATCGCCGAGGTCACGATCGGCGAGACGCTCGCCGACCCGGTCGACCCCCGCCCGCTCCCGGTCATCACGGTCGACGAGCCGTCGCTGTCGGTGACGATCGGCATCAACACGTCTCCCCTCGCCGGCCGCGAGGGCACCAAGCTGACCGCACGCCAGATCAGGGCACGCCTCGAAGCCGAGCTGGTCGGCAACGTCTCGCTCCGCGTCAGCGACACCGACCGACCCGACGCCTGGGACGTCCAGGGCCGCGGCGAGCTCCAGCTCGCCGTGCTCGTCGAGCTGATGCGGCGTGAGGGCTTCGAGCTGACGGTCGGCCAGCCGCAGGTGCTGACACGCGAGATCAAGGGCAAGGTCCACGAGCCGGTCGAACGGCTGGCGATCGACGTGCCCGAGGACTACGTCGGCGTCGTCACCCAGCTGATCGCCCTCCGCAAGGGTCGCATGGAGCAGATGGTCAATCACGGGACCGGCTGGGTCCGCATGGACTACCTGGTCCCGGCCCGCGGCCTGATCGGCTTCCGCACGGAGTTCCTGACCGAGACCCGGGGCACAGGGATCCTCCACCACGTCTTCGACGGCTGGGAGCCGTGGTTCGGCGACCTGAAGATGCGCCCGACCGGAGCCCTCGTCGCCGACCGGCGGGGCACGACCGCCCAGTTCGCGCTGATGAACCTCCAGGAGCGGGGCACGCTCTTCGTCGGACCGGGAGCCGAGGTCTACGAGGGGATGATCGTCGGCGAGAACGCCCGGGCCGACGATCTCGATGTGAACGCCTGCAAGGAGAAGCACCTCAACAACATCCGCTCGTCGACCGCAGAGGTCCTCGTCCGTCTGGTCCCGCACAGGCAGCTCTCGCTCGACCAGACGCTCGAGCTGCTCCGCCCCGACGAGTGCGCCGAGGTCACGCCGGTCACGGTCCGCATGCGCAAGGCGGTCCTCAACAAGACCGAGCGCATCCGGGCGTCCCGTCGTTCAGGCGAGCGCGCGACCTCCGGGGTCGCCTGAGTCCGGAACGGGCCCCCGCGGTCGGGGTGCGTGCGTGCAGCGTCGAGTGCTCACCGCGTCGACGCCTTGAGCCGCAGCGCCGGCCGCTCGACCAGGCGCCAGGAGAGCGCCGAGAGGACCAGGATCACAGGGATGCCGACGACGATCAGGAAGACGAACGTCCGGTGGTAGAGGCCCTCGTCGGGAGCGTGGTAGGACAGCTCGGTGAGGACGCCCAGCTGATAGAGGTAGAAGCCGTAGGAGCGGGCGCCGAGCCACCGGAGCGCCCGGTTGTCGAGCCACCGCCAGCAGCCGGCACCGCCCCGCTGGAGCAGCACCGGGACGCCGACGATCAGGACGGCCGCGATCGACGAGACGATCGAGATCGACCGCTCGAAGTCGAGTCCGGGTATCAACCCGAGCGGCGATCCGGGGTACTGCATCCAGATCAGCGTGACCACGCCGGCCGCGAAGCCGGCGAACCCCAGCGCCCGGCCGGGCCGGCTGGCGAGCCAGCGCCAGCTGCCGCCGAGCTCGGCCGTGGCGAGGACGACGCCGCCGAGCAGGAGATAGGCCTGGGCGATCGGCCTGAAGTCCTCCTGCTGGGTGTCGCGCGGGAAGGCCTGGAAGAGGTAGACCGACGCGGCCGCGGCGATCAGCCCGATCAGCCAGAGCCGAGCCGCCGGCCGCCGGGGGCGACCGCCGAGCAGTCGCGTCGCCCCGAACACGACGGCCGCGAGGATCGGCACCGCGAGGTAGTAGCGCACCTCGACACCGAGCGTCCACGCCTGGCCGAAGTCGAAGCGTAGCGGGCTGGTCGACCAGTCCTCGGAGAAGCCCAGCAGCCGCGGGGCATCCGACCAGGTCCGGCCGTGCGGCCCGGCGACGAGGATCACCGCGGCGAGCGCCACCCAGTAGGCCGGGACGATTCGCAGGAACCGGTTGCGTAGGTAGGCGGCGACCCGCGGCAGCTTGCGGCCGGCGGCGTAGGCCGCCAGGAAGGGTCGCGAGATCAGGTATCCCGACAGCACGAAGAAGATGTCGACACCGTTCGCCCCCGCTCCGATCGGCGCGCCCACGATCGGTCCGAACGGTCCCGGCCAGCCGCGAACCAGGTCGCCGGAGTGGCCGGAGACGAACAGCGAGACCGTCCCCGCGTGGTAGACGCCGACACCCAGGGCGGCGAGGCCGCGGAGCGGATCGCCGGCCAGGAAGCGGCGCGGGGCCGACCCGGCCGGAGCCCGGCCGCCGCTCGCGGCCGGCGCGTCGCCGCGCGCTGCAATCGCCACTCCGGCATCCATCAGGTCACCCTCGGCAGGCTCGTGACGTGGACGCGACGCGCCTAACGACTGCGCTTGCGTTGACGGCGGGCGGCCTTGCCCTTTGCGCGGTTGCGCTCGACCCGCTTGGCCAGCGGCGGCACCGTTCCCCGCGCGGCGCCCCGTTCGGAGGTCGTCGCCGTCGGGGCGTGTCTCCGGGCATCCCGGCGGATCACGAAGACGATCGATCCGATCAGGATGATGGCGATCCCGAAGATCAGCGCCTCCTCGTTCTTCGACAGGCCCCGACCGGCGCTCGACGTGTCGGCGGACGTCGTCGTCGTGGGCGCCGGTGTCGTCACGGTCGGCGTCGGCGCCGCCGGAATCGTCAGCGGATTCTGCGCCACGGCCGGCGCCGGGGCGACCATCAGCAGGAGACCGATCAGCGCGGCGAGCGGCGGCGAGGAGGCCTTCACCACGCGAATATATCGGCGCCTGCACCGAGAGGGTTGTCGGTGCGTACACTTCGCCGAGATGGCCAAGCAACGACAGGTGCGCATCGAGCAGGGCCTTTCTCCGGCGTTGATGGACGAGATGCAGGAGCGCACGACGGAGCAGCTCGAGGCTGAGACCAAGCATCGGTCGATCGCGCTTTCGATCCTCGGCTCGCGGGCTGCCGAGCGCTACGACGCCGAAGCCACACGAACCTACTTCCGGCGGGCGCTGGCCGCCTCCCGACCGCAGGAGCGGCCGCAGATTCGCCGTATGGCCAACGCGTCGCTCGCGCTCGCCGAGCACCGTGCCGGCGACCTCAAGGTCGCGGTCGAGAAGCTCGGCCACGAGGCGCCGCCGAAGCGGGCGTTGATGGGTCTCCGCCTGATGGGCCTGATCGCCCCGCCGAAGGGCGCGCCGATGATCCGGCGCGTCCGCGGCTTCGCCGTGATCGCCCTCGTCGTGATCCTCCTGCTGCTGATCGGACTCGCCCTCGTCGAGCTGATCTCGCTGCCGTTCGGCGGCGGCATCGACGTTGCGCAGGGCACGCTGCTCGGCCTGCTGCTGGTCGTCGTCGTCCTTTCCTGCCTGGCCGTCTTCGGCCGCCGCCGCCAGAAGGCGGCTCAGGCGAAGGCCAAGGCTGCGAAGGCCCGACCCACGGCTGCCGCAGCGGCGCCGGCGACCGGTCGCCGCTCGCGCGGGGCCGCGGCGAAGCCGCCGACACCGACCGGCAAGTCGTCGGGACGCAGCGCGCCGACCGAAGGACGCTCGCGCGGGTCGCAGCCGGCCAAGCCCGCCAAGGACGCCCCCAAGGCGGCCGGCCAGGCGCGCAAGCCGACCGGCCAGACCGCGGCGCGCAAGCCGACCGGCCAGACCGCGGCGCGCAAGACGACCGGCCAGACCGCGAAGCCCGGCGGTGGGTCCAAGCCGGCCGGCCAGAGCGGCAAGCCGAGCGGGACGACAGGCAAGCCCAGCCGTCGCACAAGGGGCTCGGGCCCGGCCAAGTAGGACCGCCGGTCGGCGTCGGCGCCGACCCGGCCGCATCACGCACCAGCCCGGTCGCGTCAGGCCGGCCCGGCCGCGTCACGCACCGGCCCGGTCGGGTCAGCCGACGGACGCCGCCGGGAACACGAAGTCCACGCCGGTCAACTCGGCCGAGACATCCCACAGGCGTTCGGCGCTCGCCAGGTCGCGGGCTGCCGGCGACGCGCTGACCAGGCGGGGACGGCCGCGACGCTCGCCGGGACCGTCCGGCCCGAGATACGAGCCGCCCGGCAGGTCGGCGCTCGCCGCGCAGAGGATCGGCAGCGCGCCGGCTGCCGCGCTCTGGGCGAGGAACGGATTCGCGACGGCAAGCACGAGGGCGAGCGGGCCGCCTGACGCCGCCTGGAGATTGGTTCTCGCGTAGCCGGGGTGGGCCGCGAGGCTGGCGAGCTCGACGCCGGCCGCCCGCGCCCGGCGGTCGAGCTCGAAGGCGAACAGGAGGTTGGCCAGCTTGGACTGCCCGTAGGCCTTCCACCGGCTGTAGCGCTCGACCGACTGAAGGTCGTCGAAGTCGATCCGCCCGGTCCGGTGGAGCACGCTGCTGACGGTGACGACCCGGCCGGCCGGGGCCGCGAGCAGGAGGTCGAGGAGGAGCCCGGTCAGCGCGTAGTGCCCGAGGTGGTTCGTCGCCAGCTGGAGCTCGAACCCGTCGGCGGTGAGCTGCCTCGGCGGGGCCATCACGCCGGCGTTGTTGATCAGCAGATCGACCGGCCGGGACTCGGACTCGAGGCGTCCGGCGAACTCCCTGACCGACCCGAGGTCCGCGAGGTCGAGTCGACGGGTCTCCAGCAGGGCCCCAGGCACGCGGGTCGAGATCGTTCCGACGGCGGCCGCGCCACGTCGGAGGTCGCGACACGCGAGGATCACGTGCGCCCCGGCGCGGGCGAGCTCCTGCGCGACGACGATGCCGAGGCCGCTGCTGGCTCCGGTGACGACCGCCCGGCGTCCGGTCTGGTCCGGGATCTCGCTGGCGCTCCAGCCGGCGGCCATCGCCCGAGCATAATGGGAAGGTGGAGCTCTCCCGCCTGGCCGAGGCATACGACCATGTGCTGCTGGACCTCGACGGGTGCGTCTGGGTCGGCGACGAGGCGGTTCCCGGGTCGGTGGCGGCGATCGCCGCGCTGCGCCGGGCCGGCAAGCGGGTGGGTTTCGTGACCAACAACGCACGCAGCGCCGGCGAGGACTTCGTCCGCCGGCTGTGGTCGGTCGGGATCCAGGCCTCGCTCGAGGAGGTCGTCACTGTCGGCGGGGCCCTCCAGCACGTGCTGGCCGAGCGCCACGCCGGCGAGACCGCCGTCGTGATCGGGTCACCGGCGATCCACCGTCACGTCAGTGATGCCGGCCTGCGGATCGTCAACGGCAGCTCGTTCGTCAGCCGGGCCCAGGTCGTCGTCGTCGCCGGGCACGACGGCTTCGACTACGCAGAGCTACGCGACTCGATGCTCGCTCTCCGGCGAGGCGCGATCCTGCTGGGCGCCAACCGTGACCCGAGCTACCCGATGCCAGGCGGCTACTGGCCGGGGACCGGAGCGATCCTCGCGGCGGTCGAGGTCGCCGGCGACGCGACCGCCGAGATCGTCGGCAAGCCGCAGCCCGGGCTCTTCCGGACAGCGCTCGACCGGTTCGGTCCGGGCCGGACGCTGATGGTCGGCGACCGGCTCGACTCCGACCTGGCCGGCGCGCACGCCGCCGGCCTGGACGGGGCGATCGTCCTCAGCGGGGCGACCGACGAGGCGCAGGCGCGTGCCGCCCGCGACCCCGAGCCGGTGGCGATCGCAGCGACGCTGGCCGACCTCCTGTTGGCTTCGGATGACGACGCCGAGCCGGCCCGGGTCGGGCGCGGCTGAGTGGCGCGCAGGCAGACTCACCACAAGCATTCCTCCACCAAGGCCTACCGGCGCCTGCTCGACCGGCTCGCCGACCACCCCGACGTCCATCGCGTGGCCACCGGGCGCGTCACCCCGCGAATGGGCTCCGGCCGGCCGACCTCGGCGATCTCGAAGGTCCGCCGGGTGGCGTCAGGTCTGTCGATAACGATCAACGCCGACGGGGCGGTGATCGACGCGTACGTCGTGACCGACAAGCCGGACGCGGTGATCGCCTTCATGGCCGACGAGGGCTGGACCTGAATACCCTAGAGCCGTGCCAGCCGCCCGCCTGATCGTCAACCCGTCGGCCGGCGGCGGTCGCGCCGGCCGGGTCCTGCCGGACGTCCAGGCCGCGCTGGCCCGACTCGGCGTACCCCAGACGACCCATCCGACCCGGGATCTCCCCCACGCCCGCGAGCTCGCCGGCGAGGCGGCCGCGGACGGTGCCCTGGCGATCGCGCTCGGCGGTGACGGCCTGGTCGGCGCCGTGGCCGGCGCGCTGGCCGGGCATCCCGGGAGCGTGCTCGGCGTGCTTCCCGGTGGGCGGGGCAACGACTTCGCTCGCGTGCTCGGGATTCCCGGGGACCCGGCGCAGGCTTGCGAGGTGGTCGCAAATGGCGTCGTCCGGCCGATCGATCTCGGCTCGGTCGACGGACGGTACTTCGCGTGCATCGCCAGCACCGGCTTCGACTCGGACGCCAACCGGATCGCCAACGGCGCGCCGTCCTGGCTCGGCGGGCAGGTCTACACCTACGGTGCGCTCCGGGCGCTCGCCGCCTGGAAGCCGGCGACCTTCACGATCGAGCTCGACGGAACCGAGCGGACGTATCGTGGGTACAGCATCGTCGCCGCGAACTCGAGCTGCTACGGCGGCGGCATGCGGATCGCGCCGGACGCCGTGCTCGACGACGGCCTGCTCGACGTCGTCCTGACCGAGCAGATCGGCCGCGTCCGGTTCCTGCTCAAGCTCGGCAAGGTCTTCAAGGGGACGCACGTCCGCGAGCCGAACGTCCACGTTCTCCGGGGTCGCGAGCTGCGGATCGCGTGCGACCGGCCATTTGAGATCTATGCCGACGGCGATCCGATCGGCGAGCTCCCGGTCGTCGTCCGGGCCGTGCCGAGCGCCGTCCGCGTGCTGGCTCCGGCGGCTCCGGCGACCTGATGCTGTTCTCCGTCAAGCGGGGCGTCGCCCGCTCGGCCGGGGCACTCTCCCGCCTGCGGGGCGGCGGCGGGACGAGCATCCCCGGGGCGGTCCTCCTGCGCCTTGATCCGCGGGCGATCGCCCGGCTGGCGGGTGAGCTGCCCGACGGCAGCGTGATCGTCTCGGCAACCAACGGGAAGACGACGACCGCGGCGATGCTCGCGAGCGTGATGCGCGTGGCCGAGCTCAACGTCGTCCACAACCGGGCCGGCGCGAACATGGCCGGGGGGATCGCCTCGGCGATGCTCGAGGCCCGCGGCCGTGGGACGGCACCGGCCGACATCGGGCTCTTCGAGGTCGACGAGTTCTACGTCCCGCAGGTCGCAGACCAGCTCGACCCCCGGGCGATCCTGCTGGGCAACCTCTTTCGCGACCAGCTCGACCGCTACGGCGAGCTCGAGACGATCGCCGACCGGTGGGCGACCGTCGTCGACGGGTCGACGGCCCGGCTGGTGCTCAACGCCGACGACCCGCTGATCGCCGATCTCGGCCGCGGCTCGCCGGCGGCCGTCTACTTCGGTGTCGAGGATGACACCCTCGGCCGGGGCTCGCTCGCCCATGCGGCCGACTCCAAGCACTGCCGGCGGTGCGGGCAGGCCTACGACTACGCGGTCGTCTACCTCGGCCACCTCGGCCGGTACTCGTGCCCCGGCTGCGGCGCCCGCCGGCCGGCCCCCCAGGTCAGCGGCCGGTCGGTGTCACTCGACGGTGTCCGCGGGGCCTCCTTCGAGCTCGACACGCCGGCCGGGACGGCGCGCGTGCGGCTGCCGCTGCCGGGCCTCTACAACGTCTACAACGCGCTCGGCGCGGCCGCCCTCGCGCTCGCGCTGGAGATCCCCCTCGACGTGATCGTCCGTGGACTGGAGGGTGTCGCCCCGGCCTTCGGGCGGGCCGAGACGGTGGCGATCGGCGGACGGGAGCTGTGCATCCTGCTCGTCAAGAACCCGACCGGCGCCAACGAGGTCCTCCGGACCCTGGCGCTCGAGCCGGGCGACCACGACCTGCTCGGCGTGCTCAACGACCGGACGGCCGACGGCCACGACGTCTCGTGGATCTGGGATGCTGACTTCGAGCCGCTCGCCCGGCGGATCCGGCGGGCCACGTGCTCGGGGACGCGGGCGGCCGAGCTCGCCGTCCGCCTCAAGTACGCCGGTGTCCCGCCCGAGCGGATCGCGGTCGAGCCGGAGCTCGACGAAGCCCTCGACCGGGCGCTGGAGACAGGCGCCGGCGGCGGGACGCTCTACGCCCTGCCGACCTACACGGCGATGCTCGAGCTCCGCGCCCTGCTCGTCCGCCGCGGCGCAGCCGCGAGTTCCTGGGCGCTCGCGTGAGCCCGTCCGGCTCGTCGACGGGCGACGGCGGCCGGCCTGCGGCCGCTGTGGTCTGGCACGACGTCGAGTGCGGCGGATACACGGCCGACCTGCCGCTCTGGCTCGAGCTCGCCGCCGGCGCCGACGGGCCGATCCTCGATGTCGGGGCCGGGACCGGACGCGTCGCCCTAGGCCTGGCCCGGGCCGGGCACGCCGTCCACGCACTCGAGCGCGATCCCGACCTGGCCGGCGCCCTCGAGGAGCGGGCCCGGGGGCTGGCGGTCGTCTGCATCGTCGGCGATGCCTGCGCGTTCACGACCCGCCTGCGCTTTCCCCTGTGCATCGTCCCGATGCAGACGATCCACCTGCTCGAGGATCGGCCGGCCTTCCTGCGCTGCGCCCACGCCGCCCTCGAGCCGGGCGGCCGGCTGGCGATCGCCCTGCTGGGCGACGGAGTCGAGGAGTTCGAGATGGAGCTCGACGCCGACCGCGCGAGCGTCGACGGGGTGCTGTACGAGAGCCGCCCGACCGCCCTGCGGTATCAGCCCGGCGCGATCGTCCTCGAGCGCCGTCGGCGGACAGAGACGGGAAAGCTGGTCCAGAGCGCTGACGATCTCGTGCGGCTCGCGGTGATCGACCCGGACGACCTCGCGGCCGATGCCCGGGCGGTCGGCTTCGTCAGGCTCGAGTCGCGGTGGGTGGCGCCGACCGCCGATCAGGTCGGCAGCGAGATCCTGATGCTCGTCCGGCCGGCGGGTCCGTCGTGAGCCGGCGGGTGCGGGTGTGCGCGCTGTACCCCGACCTGATGAACATCTACGCCGACCGGGGCAACCTCCTGATGCTCGAGCGGCGCTGCGCCTGGCGGGGGATCGACTTCGAGCTGGCGGCGGCCGGCCTCGGCGATCGCCTCGCGGTCGGTGCACATGACATCTACTATCTCGGCGGCGGCCAGGACTCCGACCAGCGGCGCTGCGCGGAGGACCTCCTCGAGCGCAAGGCCGACGGCCTGCGGGCGGCGGCGGCGGCCGGCGCGATCGTGCTCGGCGTGTGTGGTGGGTATCAGCTGCTCGGCCGGTCCTACGCGCTCGGTGATGACACCATCGAAGGTGTCGGTCTGCTCGATGTCGAGACGATCCGGCAGGACGGGCCACGACTGATCGGGAACGTCGCGATCGCGCTCGATGGTGCCATCTCCGCGGAGCATGCCGGGATGGTTCTGGCCGGTTTCGAGAACCATGGAGGTCGGACACATACCGCGCGCGGCCAGGCGGCGCTCGGGCGGGTTCTGCGGGGGCATGGTAATGATGGTCACAGTGGGTACGAGGGTGCCCGGACGGGGAACGTGATCGGCACCTACCTGCACGGTCCGCTGCTCCCCAAGAACAGTTGGTTCTGTGACTGGTTGATCTCGACCGCGCTCGGCGTTGGTGAGCTCGACCCGCTTGACGACCGGCTCGAGCTCGAGGCCCACGCCGCGGCCCGCCGGGCCGCCGGGGTCAGCTGACGATGACCGTCCGACGGCGCCTGGCGTCCGGCCCGCTCGCTGTGCTCGCATGCGTCGCACTGGTGTCCGGGACCGCCGGGGCCGCGCCCGCGGGGACGGCCCCGAGCGCGTCGTTCGCGGCCGGCGCAGTCGCCTGCAAGCCGCCGCACTACCCGAGCCTCGGCTACTTCACGTCGATCAAGGTCACCGGTACGACGTGCACGACCGGGACCAGGCTCGTCCAGGCGTTCTTCAGGTGTCGAACGAAGTCCGGCCTCGCCGGAAGGTGCCGGAAGACCGTCCTGGGTTTCAGGTGCACGGAGGTCCGCAACGCGATTGCGACGGAGATCGACGCTCTCGACACTTGCCGGCACGGCGCCGAGACGGTCGTCTCGGGCTGGCAGCAGGACATCGGCTGACCGGGGTCGGCCGTTCACCTACGCCCCGCTCCAGCCGGTCTCGAGCCGGCGGACTCGGGCGAGCAGGAACGGGCCGAGCGTCGTGCTGTACAGATTTGTCATGTGACTTCCATCCTTGTAGACGAGGACCCCACCGATCACCGGCGGGCAGAGTGTCAGACCGCAGAAGAACCCGGTCATGTCGATGACCGTCGCCCGCGGCTCGTCGTCGTAGGCCGCGGTCGCCTCGGCGTCGGGTTGGAGCGCCGAGGACCGAGGCAGCCCGCAGGCGGCGCCGGCCGGCTCGTGCTGGGTGATCGCCTGGCCGACGCACCGCCCGGTCGACAGGTCAGGGACCGGAATGTCGCGGAGCACGACGATGTGCCGGACCGACGGCGGGAGGGCCCGCCAGGCGTTGAGGTAGCCGTCGACCTCGGCTGCGAACACCGTCGCGCCCGGCGGCGGAACCACTCCGCCGAGGTCGTTGTCGGAGACGAAGACCGTTGCGACGCGGGGGTTGGCCCGCAGCCACGCGACGACGCCGTCGCGCCACGCGACACACCCCGACGCGAGCGCCACAGCCAGCATCGGGGTGGCGTGCGAGTAGGCGCAGCTCGAACGGGTGAGTGACACTCCGGACGCGTGGAGCCGATCGGCGACCACCGTCATCGCCCCTCGCCACATCTCGGCGTGGCTGTCGCCGACCAGGGCGATCTCGGGGGTCGTCGGACTCAGGGGTGCGCCGAAGACGCACGGGATCAGCAGGGCGTCGGCGCCAGACGGCGTGCACGGGGCGTTCGGGGTGATCAGCGCCTCGTCCGGCGTCGGCCTGACGTCGAGGCTCAGGCTGGGATTCCGACACGGCTCCAGCGGATCGTGTGACGCGGCTCCGAAGCAGCGCGGCGTCGCGCCGGCCGGCGCCGGCGCCTGTGTCGAGCTCGCGTCGATCGGCCGGGCGCCGCCGATCGGCGTGAAGGTCGCCCTGGCGCTGACCCGCAGGACCGCGACGTGGCTCGCCGCCTCGGCCTCGAGCAGGTCCCGCCCGTCCGGCGTGAGCCTCATCGTCAGCCGACCGCTCCCGGCGGCGGGGAAGCTCACCGTCCCGGTGGCGAGCAGCAGCGTCCTCGCCTGTGCCGCTGCGTGCCCGCCGGAACGTGCGCCCGGCGGGACGTTGTACCAGTCGACCTCGGCGCGGCCGGGGATCAGCGACCTGACCGGGAGCGTCGCGCCCCCGGCCTTGAGGATCGCACCGATCCCCGCGGCGCTGCCGACCGGCAGCATCTCCGTGCGCCACTGCGCTCGGATCTCCGATCGCGTCCGCGACGCCGTTCCGGTCGCGTCGACCTGATCCGCGGCCGCCCGCAGGCTCGTCGGGCCGGCGGACGTCAGCGATTGCGCGGTCGCCGGGCCGGGGGCGGCGGCGGCGGCGAAGCCGGCGCAGAGCATCGCGACGAAGCCGAGCCTCAACCGACGCGATCGGTTCCGCCCGTCGATCGTCGTCTCGCCCACCCCCAGCCCGTCGCCCAAGACTCGGGCCGGCTCTAGGCCAGCGCCTGGGCGATCGCCTTGGCGCCGGCGAGATGGACCTTGGGGACGTCGAAGGCCCAGGAGGATCCGTCGGCGAAGCTCAGCTCGAGCACGCTGGCGATCCGGCCCTTGTCGATCGTCGCCGCGCGAACCTCGCTGCGCGGCGCGGACGCGATCACCTCGGTCGTCGGCTTCGGCCGTAGGGCGCCGCGTTTGGCGCGAAACATCGCGATCTCGTCCGGAAACACCCCGAGGTAGCCGATCTGGCCCCTGCCGAGCGGCGACGCGTCGTCGGTGCCCGCCGAGGCGGCCAGCGTGGCGGCCGTCGCGCCGACGGCACCCGCGAGCTCGCTGCCGGCCACGCTCGCGACGATCGACCGGACCATGCCCCGCGGCTCGACGAACGTCGCGGCGAGCGCTGCGTTCGGATCAGACATCACGTGTCCCCCTGCGTCGATTACCCGCGTCAGCCCGGCCGGACGATGCGGCCTTCGTCGTGCGCCGAGCCTAACACGACTCCCGTGCGACGAACTCGCGCAGCGTCGCGGCGTTGCGGACCGCGTTGCCGCCTCCGTCGTTGTTGAAGTAGGCGAACACGTCCGTCCCGTTCCGGTCCCATTCGCGCAGCCGCTGCGCCCACCAGGTCAGGTCGGCGTGGGAGTAGGAGCCCGCGTAGAGGTTGGCCGGGTCGGGCCCGTGGAGGCGGACATACACGAACGGCGCCGTCGCCCGCAGGACGCACGGCAGGCCGGCCCCGCTCATCACGCAGTAGGCGGCGCCATGGTGCTCGAGCATCCCGAAGACGTGCTCGTCGTTCCAGCTCGGGTGGCGCAGCTCGACGGCCGTGCGGATCCAGTCGGGCAGCAGCCCCAGGAAGTACCCGAGCCGCGCGTCGTCCCGGGCGTGGTCGGGCGCCAGCTGGACCAGCAGGACGGCGCGCTTGTCGCCCAGCTCGTGCCACGACGCGGCGATCCTCTCGACCCAGGCCTCCGGCGCGTACAGCCGCTTGGCGTGGGTCAACCCGCGCGGCGCCTTGACCGAGAACTGGAAGCCGTCCGGGAGCCGGGCCCGCCAGCCGCGAAAGGTCGCGAGCCTCGGCCAGTGGTAGAAGCTGGCGTTGAGCTCGACTGTCTCGAAGGCCCGCGTGTAGTGCCCGAGCCGGTCGGCCGGCGGCGCGCCCGGCGGGTAGAGAACCCCGCTCCAGTGGTCATAGCTCCATCCGGATGTGCCGATGTGGATCGTCATCTGGTCACGTCATTGTCGCCCGGATCGGATGGTTCGGCCGAGTCTCTGACCGCCGCCGTCGACTGCGTCGCGCCCGTTCCCGAGCTGGCCGCGGCCGGCTGAGCGCTTTCCGTGTCACAGAATCGGCCGGGGAGCAAACCTGTCTGTAGATGGCCGCGACACCCGAACTCGACGAAGCGGCGCTGGTCGCCGCCGTGGCGCCGGGGACAAGGTGACGAAGACGAGGAGATCGTGGAGAGCGCCGAGAAAAAGCAGTTGGTGGGTGGCGCTCTTGGAAACAAGTTGACTGACTCAGGCAGCTATTTCCGTAAAAGACACCTACCACTCCAGCTTCGTGAAGCTGAGCCCGCCGTCGGCGTCACGGCCGCCTACCCCCAAACCCATGCCGGCTCCCCTCCCGGCCGGCAACCGCCCACACCGCTCGCCCGCGTTCGGGAGGTCACCGGGCTCAACATCTAGCCGCTGGAACCGAACCCCCGGCCGGCCCGTTCGCTGGGCGCGAGGGCGCCGACCTCCTCGAGCTCGGGCGTCGACACGTCGACGAGCACGAGCTGGGCGATCCGGTCGCCGGCGGCCAGCTCGAAGGTGGCGGCCGGGTCGGTGTTCAGGAGCAGGACGCGGAGCTCGCCGCGGTAGCCGGAGTCGATCAGGCCGGGGGCGTTGACCAGGGTGATGCCGTGCTTGGATGCGAGGCCCGACCGAGGGAGGACGAGGCCGGCCTGGCCGGGCGGAATCTCGACGGCCACGCCGGTCGGGACCTGAGCTCGGACTCCCGGCTCGAGCCGGGCGGACTCGGCCGCGTAGAGGTCGAAGCCGGCGTCACCGGCGTAGGCCCGCGTCGGGAGGATCGCGTCCGGGCGCAGGCGGGCGACCTTCACCGGTGCTCTGCCGGGCTGCTCGCCCCAGTCCGGCCGGCGCCATTCGCGCCCCTCGCACCGTTGACGGCGTACCGCTCGAAGCGGTCGGCCGCGGCCGGCGGGAGCAGCGCCGAGACTCTCACCCCCTCGGGTGTGTCCTCACGCTGGAGCTCGCCGGCGAGGTCGTGCAACTCGGCCAGGCTCGCCCCGTCGGCGTACGGGAGGAGCAGGTCGACGGAGCGCAGCGTCCGGAGGAACTCCTCCTCGATCCGCTCGCGGAGCGCTTCGATGCCCTCGCCGGTCGCCCCGGACACGAGCAGGGCGTCGCGGTTGCCGTTGCGGACCTGGGTCAGGCGCTCGGCGTCGAGCAGGTCGATCTTGTTGAGGACGAGGATCCTCGCCTGCTCGCCGGCGCCGATCTCGTCGAGCACGTCCTCGACCGACCGCTTCATCGCCTCGAGCTCGTCGTCGGACGCCGACGCGTCGGCGACGTGGACGATCAGCGCCGCCCGGCGGGTCTCCTCGAGCGTCGCGCCGAACGCGTCGACCAGCTGGTGGGGCAGCTTGCGGATGAAGCCGACCGTGTCGGTCGCCAGGTATGCCCGGCCGTTGATCCGCAGCGTCCGGGTCATCGGATCGAGCGTGTGGAAGAGGCGGTCGGCGACCGGGACCGCGCCGCCGGTCAGGGCGCCGAGGATCGTCGACTTGCCGGTGTTCGTGTAGCCGGCGAGGGCCAGCTCGGGCAGCCTGGCCCGGCTGCGCTCGGCGCGCATCACCTCGCGTGAGGACTGGACGCCGGCGAGCCGGCGGCGGAGCGCCGCGATCCGGTCGCGGGCGAGCCGGCGGTCGGTCTCGATCTGGGTCTCCCCCGGCCCGCGCGTCCCGATCCCGCCGCCGAGGCGCTCGAGGTGGGTCCAGAGGCCGCGCATCCGCGCGAGGTTGTACTCGAGCTGGGCGAGCTCGACCTGGAGCTTGCCCTCGGCGCTGCCGGCGTGCGCGGCGAAGATGTCGAGGATCACGGTCGTCCGGTCGACCACCGCGATCCCGAGCTCCTGCTCGAGGTTGCGCTCCTGCCGGGGTGAGAGCTCGTCGTCGCAGGCGATCACGTTCGCGTCGCACTCCTTCGCGTACTCCGCCAACTCGACCAGCTTGCCCGGCCCGAGGTAGCTGTTCGGGTGGGGGTTCTGCCGGTGCTGGACGAGCGTCCCGACGACTGCGACACCGGCGGTCCGCAGCAGCTCCTCGAGCTCGGCGAAGTCCTCGCCGGCCGGCAGCGAGGCGATGCAGACTGCGCGCTGCTTGGCGCGGCCGGGCTTGCCGGCGGCTGCCGGATCGGTCGTCGACTTCCGTCCGCTGCGGGTTCGCTGCATACCTCAGTCTATGTCGAGCCCGCGAGCGAGCGCCACGGGGCGGGGACGCTACGATCCGCCCGGGACGTCGACGCACGAGGATGGCCACCTCCTGTGGCTCGAACTCATGGACTGAGCCGGGGCCGCGGGCGACGCAGTCGGGATGCTCGCTGCGGCTAAGTCGACGGTTCGCCGGCCGGCCAGTCCAGCCGCTCGGAGAGCTCCTCGGGCCCCAACGGGATCAGGTCGCTCCGCGCGATCGGGTCGTAGCCGTCGCCGCTGCGGCCGAGCCAGGTGACGGTCTGCGCAGCCGGATCGACGATCAACAGCTCGTCGACCTGATGGCCGGCGTAGAACGCGAGCTTGTTCCAGGTCTCGTCGCCCGGCGAGAGGATCTCGATCACCAGGGCCGCGGTCGCGCTATAGAGCGCGCCCGGACTGGGCCGCTGCAACCCGCCGTCCGGGATCCGGTAGTCGTCGCGCTCGCCGAGGTTGAAATTCCCGAGGACCGTCAACCCGGCCTCGCGGCCGAGTGGCACCAGCAACGCGAGCAGCTGCGCCTGGATCATCGCGTGCTGGCTGTGGGCCATCGGATTCATGTGGAGAACTCCACCCCACACCTCGTCGTGGACGTCGGCGCCACACAGCCGCCGACGCTCGAGCAGTCGTTCGAACTCGACGGGCGGCGGGTCCGGAAGTAAGGTTCGCATCGCTTCGCGACAGCGTAGCGCCTGTTTCCTCGGGCCTCCGTCACGCCGCCGCCGCCGAAACCCCTCCGTTCACGCCGGCGCCGACAGCCTCCCGAGCCGGTCGACCGCCTCGGTCAGCCGGTCGTCAGGGGTGGTCAACGAGATCCGGAAGAAGCCCTCGCCGTTGGGCCCGTACGCCCCACCCGGGGAGATTACGACGGCCGCCTCCTCGAGCACGTGCTCGCAGTAGGCGGCGGCGTTCGCGAAGCCGGCGGGCACCGGCGCCCAGACGTAGATCGTCGCCCGCGGTGGGCTGACGTCCACGCCGATCTTGGCGAGCGCCGTGCAGACGAGGTCGCGCCTTCGCGTGTAGACCGCGTTCATCGCGGCGACTTCAGAATCCACCTCAGGAGCGAGGGCGGCCGCGCCGGCCAGCTGGACGGCCTCGAAGAGCCCGGAATCGATGTTCGTCTTGAGCTTCCAGTACGTCGCGATCGCGTCCGCGTTGCCGAGGATCGCCGCACACCGCCAGCCGGTCATGCAGTAGCCCTTCGACAGGGAGAAGACCTCCACGCCGACGTCCTTCGCGCCGGGAGTCGCCAGGAAGGACGGGGCCACGTAGCCGTCGTAGGTCGTCTCCGAATACGCGTTGTCGTGGACGATCAGGATGTCGTTGTCGGAGCCGAACTCGACGAGCCGCTCGAAGAAGCCGTCGGGGACGACCGCGCCGGTCGGGTTGTTCGGGTAGTTGACGAACAGCAGCTGCGCCCGGTCGCGGGTCTCTGAGTCGATCGCGTCCAGATCGGGCGCGAAGCCGAGCTCGGGCACCAGGGGCATCAGGACGGCCTCGCCGCCGGCAAGCAGTGGCCCGCCCGAGTAGACGGGGTAGCCCGGATCGGAGGCGAGGGCGACGTCGCCGGGGTTGAGGAACGCGAGGTTGAGGTTGAAGATGCACTCCTTCGCGCCGATCGCCGGGATCAGCTCGGTCGCGGCGTCGAGCTCGACACCGAAGCGACGGTCGTAGAACGACACGAGCGCCTCGCGGAAGTCGGCGCGGCCGCGGTTGGACGGGTAGCGGTGGGTTGCCGGGTCGGCGACGGCGGCCTGGGCGGCGGCGACGATCGGCGGGTAGGTCGGCGTGTCGGGGTCGCCGATCCCGAGGCTGATCACGTCGACGCCGGCCGCCCGCTTGGCGGCGATCTTGCGCTCGAGCTCGGCGAACAGGTACGGGGGGATCTGCGAGAGGCGCTTACTCGGTCTCATCGAGCTCCTTCTGGAAGGTGTCGCTGAGCTCGCCGCGGTAGACGGGCCGGGCCCAGCCGGTCAGGTTGACGTTGAGGTCCGGTCCGATCACGACGTCCAGCCGACCGCCGTCGAGCTCGACGCCGACCGCCGGGGGTCCGCCGGCGAGGTGGTAGGCGACCGCGGCACCGCTGGCCCCGGTCCCCGAGGCCAGCGTCTCCCCCACGCCCCGCTCGAAGATCCGCACGCGGAGCAGGCCGGGCTCGAGCTCGGTGAACCAGGAGACGTTCGTCCGCCGCGGGAAGGACGCGTGGTGCTCGATCGCCGGGCCGATCGCCGGGAGGTCGAGCGAGTCGAGCTCGTCGGACCGGATCGCGCACTGGGGGTTGCCGATCGAGACGTGCTGGAAGCGCCACGTCCGCCCGCCGGCGACAAGCTCGCCGCGGCCGTCGGGCCGGCCGCCGGGGAAGTCGGCGGAGACGGTCGACGCGCGGCCCATGTCGACGCTGCACGTGTCCGGCCCGGTGATCTGAGGCCGGATCGGCCCGGCGGGCGTGTGGATCGCGAACTCGTCCTCGTCTGTGAACCCCCTGTGGCGAAGGTACATGATCGCCTGACGCGCGCCGTTGCCCGACAGCTCGGCCTCCGACCCGTCGGGGTTGAAGATCCGCAGGCCGGCGACGAACGCGGCCGACGGCGGCGGCGAGAGCAGGAGGATGCCGTCCGCGCCGACCCCGGTGTGCGGGTCGCAGATCCGGCGGATCCGCTCAACCGTGAGCTCGAACGGCAGCTCGGCGTCCTCGATGATCAGGTAGTCGTTTCCAAGGGCCTGCCACTTCTCGAATCGCACGTCGCCTCCGGGGTGTCTGTGCGCCGATCATCGCAGCGCGGCCGCGACCTCGTCGGGCGAGCGGTCGGTCACGTCGACGGTCTCGACGCCGGCGAGCTTGCGCATCCAGGTCAGTTGCCGGCGGGCGTAGTTTCGACTCTGGCGCTTCATCCGCTCGACGTCGCCGGCCAGCAGGGCGGCGAAGCCGAGCGCCTGGCGGACGCCGGACGAGGCTCCGGCGGCGTCGGCGGCGCGGACCTCGTCGAGGGCGCCGGCCGCGACCATCCGCTCGACCCGGTCGTCGATCTTCCGGTAGAGAGCGTCCCGTTCCATGACCAGGCCGACCAGGCGCGTCGGGTGACGGGTGTCAGCCGTCCAGAGCTGGGATCGGCCGGCCGGCGGGTCGAGTGCGTCGATTTCCTGGAGCTCGAGCGCCCGAAGTATCCGATGGCGGTCAGCATCGTCGATGCGTTCGGCCGCCAGCGGCGCGCGGGCGGCGAGCACGGCGTGGAGCGCCTGGGGCCCGTCGCGTTCGAGCGCCGCCCGCCAGCGAGCCCGGACCTCCGGCGGGGCGGGCGGCCGGAGGCGAAGGTCGG
>Ga0208480_1000028_pt1 | contig 56833 bp, 47 predicted proteins | sample NGESurshal092012_4_FD_184485 | JGI IMG/M metagenome (GOLD analysis project Ga0208480, IMG submission 184485) | Arctic peat soil microbial communities from Barrow, Alaska - NGEE Surface sample F53-1 shallow-092012 (SPAdes) | ecosystem: Environmental > Terrestrial > Soil > Wetlands > Peat ... | reverse complement strand
TGCCAGTGCCGCTACCAGGAGCAGCAGAAGCAGAATAGTAAGCTGAACGTGGCTGATGCCGGCCGCTAGCATGGCGCTCTCGCGATCAAGATAGCGCACCAACTCACCTAATTCAGACGAATCTGAGAGCGGGAGACCGCGGCTCGTACTTTGATACTGTGAACGCGGGAACCCGCGGCATGGAAAAACCCCACCTTAGCTTCTGGCAGATCTGGAACATGAATTTCGGCTTTCTCGGCATCCAGTTCGGTTGGACGCTGCAAATGAATAATATGAGCGCCATTTACGAGTATCTTGGCGCAAAGCCAGGCCAGCTTCCCATTTTGTGGTTAGCGGCTCCGCTAACCGGGCTTCTTGTGCAGCCGATCATTGGACATTGGAGCGACAACACCTGGAGCCCGCTCGGCAGAAGAAGACCGTTCTTTCTCGCCGGAGCTTTACTGAGCTCGTTTGCGCTGGTCCTGATGCCCATGAGCGCGGCGCTTTGGATGGCGGCAGGCCTACTCTGGATACTCGACGCATCCATCAACATCAGCATGGAGCCGTTTCGCGCGTTCGTTGCCGACATGTTGCCCGATTCGCAGCGCTCCCGCGGTTTCACCATGCAAAGTTTCTTTATCGGCATCGGGAGCGTTGCGGCTTCGTTCCTGCCATTCCTGCTGGGGCGAGTGGTTCCTGCAACGGGTTCGGCGGACACCCGAGCGATTCCCGAGATCGTCCGGATTTCATTTTGGATCGGCGCGGTGGCCTTTCTCAGTGCCGTGCTACTGACGATTCTAACCACGAAAGAATATCCGCCCAGCGCGCAGGAGCGAGAGCGGCTTCAACATGCCAAGCGCTTTGATCTTCCCGAGATATTACATTCGTTGAGAAACATGCCTAAGACCATGCGGCAGCTCGCACTGGTGCAGTTCTTGACCTGGCTTGGCCTCTTCTGCATGTTCCTGTATTTCGCGGTAGCAGTGGCGCATAACGTCTTTGGCGCGCGTTCGACGGCCGAAACGGCTTACACCGATGGCGTGATCTGGGCCGGATACTGCTCTGGCATTTACAACACGGTTTGCTTCCTTGTGTCGCCTCTGCTGCCATCGGTCGCGAACCGGCTAGGCAAGCGCGGCACTCATTCGCTTTGCCTTCTGCTGGGAGCAATCGGACTGATTTCGGTTGCGATGATCCATAACAAGTGGCTGCTGTTCGTTCCCATGGTGGGCGTTGGCGTCGCCTGGGCGAGCATTCTTTCCATACCGTACTCGATACTCGCCGGAGCGATTCCATCCAGTAAAATGGGCGTCTACATGGGAATTTTCAACTTCTTTATAGTCATTCCGGAGATCCTCTCTTCGCTAGTCTTTGGTTGGATCATGGTCAACCTGCTCGGCAACGACCGGATGAAAGCGCTCATCGTTGGAGGTGTCTGCTTTTTGGCTGCGGCGGTGCTGATGCAGCGCGTTCAGGAGGTGCTTGTCGAAGACGAATCTCTCGAGCCGCTAGCTCCGGTTCAAACTCAAGCGGCCTGACGCACGCAGAGCGCGTGTGACATTGGTAGCAGGTCTCGATGCAAGCCACGGAGTCTTCGCAGGTCCGCCGATTCTCCATCAAGCGCCTACACAGTGCCCAGTCGGAGTGCGTTTCGGATGACGTAGCGGCTGAGGAGCCACTTGAAATCCGGCTGATTTACTGGTTCAAAGATTCGAAGATATCGGAAAGCGTGGCGGTCACTATGCGGACGCCGGGGCATGACCGCGAGCTTGCAGCGGGGTTTCTGCTTTCGGAAGGGATCATTCGCCGGCGCGAACAACTCGTGGAAATCCGGACGTTGGGCGGCGAGCCGTCCAATGAGATTGTTGCGGAATTGTCAAAAGATGCCGAAGTGGAAGCCTGGCGGTATGCGCGCAACAGTTTCATCAGCTCCAGCTGCGGCGTTTGCGGAAAGCGAAGCCGGGAGGCGATTTCGCAGCGATTTCCAGCTACGGTGGCGGATACGCTGCGTGTGGACGCCACACTGATTGAAAAGCTTCCCGGTCTTCTTCGCGGCCGACAGGAAGGCTTCGCGCAGACTGGCGGTTTGCATGCTGCGGCTCTTGTGAGCAATAGCGGCGAGGTTGAAGAAGTTTTCGAAGACATCGGCCGCCATAACGCGCTCGACAAGCTGCTTGGATCCTGCGTGCTGAGCGATCGGATTCCGCTGAAGAACCATTTGATCTTCTTGAGCAGCCGCAGCAGCTTTGAGCTGATCCAAAAGACGGTGATGGCCGGCGCGCCCATTCTGGCCACTGTGGGAGGTCCGTCGAGCCTTGCCATCGAAACTGCGCGCGAGCATGGCATCACGCTCATCGGGTTTGTCCGCGAAGCGCGCTTCAATATTTATTCGGGCGAGTGGCGGATAAACTCGTAGCAGATGAAGCTGCGATTTCGGAAGAACAGCCTTCGCCTGCGTGTCAACCGGCGTGAAGCCGAGCGCCTCAGTTCCGGCGCAATTCTCGAAGAAGAAATCCGGTTCCCGGAAAACGCTCGCATCTCCTACGTCCTTAAAACATCCTCGGACCCCTCGCCTGGAGTTTGCTTTCGGGACGGAGTAATCCGTGTGACTGCGCCTGAAGCGCTAGTCAGAGACTGGGCGGCCGGCGATTCCGTTGGAATATACTTCGAGGTTCCCGCTGACAGCGCGGTTTTGCAGGTTGCGATTGAGAAGGATCTCGAATGCATCGACATTCCCGCGGAGGAACGCGATCCGGATGCATTTCCCCGGAGTGAAGGCAAGAATTGCTGAGCGACACGCTCTCGTAAGCGGCTATCGCTTTAAGAACTTCCGGCGAAGTCCCTTTCCGATGCGGTCGGCGAGCGTTCCGAAGGGCTGGTCCGTGGTCAGGTAGGTCCAGGTTGCGCCGCGCTCGAATCGCTCATGGTTGCGAAATTCGATCACTCCATTGCGAATTTCGGCGGCGGCAAATGCGTCCGCAATCTCTTCGCGCAAGCGCGCATGGAAATCCGCATAGATGTCCTGCGTGCCGGTAAGAAAGGTGTGGAGCGGATCGCGGCCGCCCCAGGATACCCAATGGACGCCGCCGCGCAATTCCGCAACATTTGCCAGATAGTCAGCCCAGAGATCGTCGATGATTGCCAGCGCCAGGCGGCGTCCCGCGGTTCCGAGCGCCTCCGCACCCGCGGTTCGCAGCAGGTCTTGATACTGCTCATCGGGGAGCATCGAAGCAATGGTCCAATCGGGAGAGAGCAGGACTTCGCGCCGAAGGCGCCAGACCTCGCCGCGGTGATGCTCGATGACTGACTCATATTTCCAAAGCGTCTGGCGGATATCGAGATTCTGACCCTCCGCAGTGCGCTGCACGCTGTCGATGTCCGGGTTCTCGGCCACGCCGAAGCGCACGAGAAGATCGTCGTCGAGACTGATCAGAAAGCGAGAAGCACCTGGGTCGCCCTGGCGGCCAGCGCGGCCGCGGAGCTGGTTATCAATCCGTCTGGCCTCATGGCGCGTGGCGCCGATGACATAGAGCCCGCCGAGTTCCACCACCTTCTCGCGATCCTTCGGCGGGTTGCCTCCGAGGAGAATGTCAGTGCCCCGCCCGGCCATGTTGGTGGAGATGGTCACCGCGCCCAGCGCTCCAGCCTGAGCGACAATCTCCGCTTCGGCCCCGTCGTTTCTGGCATTCAGGACAGAATGCGCAACACCAACCATCCGGAGCCGGCGGCTCAGCAACTCCGATTCGTCCACGCTGGCGGTTCCCACCAGAATGGGCCGGCCCGTTTCGTGAACCGTGCGGATCTCTTCCACCAGCGCGCGGTACCGGGCTTCCTTGTCCGCATACAGAACGTCGGGAAAATCCCGGCGAATTACCGGCCGATTCGTCGGAATCACTGTTACTCGCAGCTTGTATACGTTCAGAAACTCTTCGGATTGCGTGGCCGCGGTACCCGTCATGCCGCAGATCCGCTCATACATCCCGGCGAGGCTCTGCACCGTGATCGACCCGAGAATACGCCCCTGCGTCTTCAGGGCGACACGTTCTTTGGCTTCAATGGCGGATTGTAAACCGGCTGGCCAGCGCCGGTTCTGGGCGATACGGCCTTTGAACTCATCCACCAGTTCCACACAGCCGTTCTTCATCACGTAATCAACGTCGCGCTTCAGCAACGCGCGCGCGTGCAGCGCGTTCTGCACCGCTGTCAGAATTGCAAGGTTCCGTTCGTCGAACAGGCTCCCGCAGTCCAGGGCTGCTTCCACCAGGCGGATGCCCGCATCGGTCAACTGCACGTTGCGGGCGAACTCGTCGACACAGTAGTGCGCGTGAGGCCGAAGGCGATTTGCCACGGAGTCGGCGCGCTGCGCAAGCGCGGGATCGTCCGGCAATCCTCCCGCGATCACAAGCGGAATGCGCGCCTCGTCAATCAGGATTGAATCCACTTCATCGATGACGGCGAAGGCAAACGGCCGCTGCACCATCTCGTCCGCGTTCTGAGCAAGACCGTCGCGCAGATAGTCGAAGCCGACCTCATTCGCAGTGGCATACGTAACATCGGACAGATACGCGGCGCGGCGGCTCCCGGTCGCCATGTCCTGGGAGATGTGAGCCACGGACAACCCGAACCAATCGTAAATCGGGCCCATCCACATCGCATCCCGGCGCGCAAGGTAATCGTTCGCGGTCAACACATGAACGCCGCGGCCGTTGAGCGCGTACCAAATCACGGCGGGCACGGCCGCCAGAGTCTTACCCTCGCCGGTCTGCATCTCCGCGATCTGCCCTTTCTGTAGCGCGAGGGCGCCCAGAATCTGCACGTCGAACATACGCAACCCGAGCACGCGCTGCGAGACGACCGCCGCCAGCGCGAAAATTTCAACGACATCCGATTTGCCGCGAAGATTCCTTGCCGCGGATTTGAGCCGATCGTCACTCAGTGAGGAGAGTTCTTCGCGTCGCCGCGCAATCTCCGGCAGCTGGCCCTCGGAAGCATCGTCGAGGACGCCGAGAAAACGCAATACCTTGCGGTAGGCCTGAGGCATGATGCTCTCCGCGAGGTTGCTCACCCGTCACGCCCGATTGACGTCCCTATGGCTCTCTTTCACCGCAAAGCCGGCTTTCTTGAGGCGTTTGTGTATTTCACTGGCTATCAGAACCGAGCGGTGCTGGCCGCCGGTACAACCGAAAGAGATGGTCAGGTAGCTTTTGCCCTCGCGAATGTAATGCGGCAGCAAGTAAATCAGCAGCTCCGATATCCGATTGATAAATTCCGTCGTTTGCGGGAAGGAGCGTATATACCGCGCGACGCTGGGATGACGGCCGCTCAGCTTCTTGAACTCGGGTATGTAATTCGGATTGGGAAGAAACCGGACATCAAAGACCAGATCGCTGTCGGCGGGCACCCCATGCCGGAATCCGAAGCTGTTCACATAGACCACGATCTTTGCCGCGTCCCGAGGCTCTTCAAACTTCGCGGAAATCAGCGTTCGGAGCTCGTGGACATTCAGTTTAGAGGTATCGATATAGATATCGGCGAGGGCGCGAATCGGAGCGAGTTGGCCGCGCTCGTCGTGCAGGCTGCCGATAACCGTGGATTCGCCGCCGAGCGGATGAGGACGCCGGGTTTCGCTGAACCTTCTCCGCAAGACTTCGTCTTCCGCATCGAGAAACAGCAAAGTCGACTTGAGATGCTTTCTTAGCTCCCCAAAAATTTTGGGGAACTGCTGAAGGGCTGTACCCTCTCTGATGTCGATGATCAGGGCCGCCCGCTTTTTACTCTTGGAATCGCGCGTAAGGTCGGCGAATTTCGGCACCAACGCAATGGGCAGATTATCGACTGCGTAGAAGCCGAGATCTTCGAAGGCTTTTAAAGCAGTTCCCTTCCCCGAACCGCTGGTACCCGTGATGATTACGAGATCCGCCGCTGAGGCTGGCGCATTGACAGCCGCGATCTTCGGCTTGGGCATATTAGTTTACGAAGAATGGCGCGAAGTTACCAGTGTAAATCGAAAACCGCTACGATTCGATCAGATCGAAATTGCCGTCGGGGCGTCGCAGCAGAACCGACAGGCGATTGCGCTTGGAATCGCGATAGACAACGTAATCCAGCTCCTTTTCCATTTCAAGCACCGCTTCATCGAGTGTCATCGGCTTCCGATCTTCCTGATAATTCACCCGGAAAATCTTGGGTTTACGCGCCGCGCCGTTTCCAGAAACCTTCGGCGCCCTTTCGACCGGGGGCTCCTGATCGGCTGGCGCGCTTTCCGCCCAGCCTTCCTTCGCGGAAACGCCGCTTTTCCCATGCCGGTGGGTGTCGCGCCAGCGAGTCCGCAGCTTCAAAAGCTGTTTTTCAAGCTTTTCGATCGCACCGTGAACGGCCGTGGGAAGGTCCGCATCCAAGCCTTCGCCCACCATCGCATGGTCGTAGAAATTCATGCTGATTTCAATCTTGTGGAGATGACGCTCCACCTGGTGCGTCAGATGAATCTCACGCTCGCCGCGCTGTTCTATGAACTTGCTCAGCTTGGCAAGCTTGACGCTAACCTTCTTCTCCAGCTCAGGAGTGAATGCTTTGGTCTTTCCGGAATAGATGAGCTTCATTGTCTCCTCTATCAACGAGTCTCGGAACCAACTCCACAGCTCCGTGGAGCGTTCCTTCCGCCACGGTCAGGCACGAATGCGGCGTTGATGCGTGGATGGGATCTTCATATCCTCACGGTACTTTGCAACGGTGCGCCGGGTAACCTGAATTCCTTCCGTGTTTAAGCGAGCCGTGATCTGTTCGTCGGTGAGTGGATGAGCGGTATTTTCATCCTCAATCATCTTCTTCACCCGCCTCTTGACAATCAGCAGGGGAGTAGCGCTGCCGGATGGCCCCTGAACCGCTTCCGAGAAAAAGTAGCGCAACTCAAAAACCCCCTGCGGGGTGTGCGCGTACTTACTGGCGACCGCACGGCTCACTGTGGATGGGTGAACACCAATCTCTTCGGCAACTTCTTTAATCATCATCGGTCGCAAATAATCTATTCCGAGATCCAGAAATTCGGGCTGGCGGCGAATGATGGATTGACACACGCGCAAAATGGTTTGCTTGCGCTGCTCAATATTTTTTATCAACTGCAGGGCGGAAGCATATCGCTCCTTCACATAATTGCGAACGTCTTTGTTCGGCTCCTGCTCCCGATCGACCATCCTTTTGTACTCGCCGTTTAAACGGAGCTGCGGAATATCTTCGTCGTTCAGCGTTATCAGGTAATCGTCGCCTTCCTTGGAAATGTAGACATCGGGCGCGACCTGGCGCGCGCCCGCGCCCGAATAGCGAAGCCCCGGTGCGGGATCTAAATGCCGGATCACGCCGACCGCGATTTGAATGTGTTCCATAGGGCGGCCCATGGCCTTCGCCAGTTGAGGCAATTGCCGCATCTCGAGAAGCTTCAAGTGGTCGTGAACAATTCTCCAAGCCACGCCGTCCCGGCATCCGCGCCCTTCGAGTTGGAGCAGCAGGCACTCCCGCAGGTTCATCGCTCCCACGCCGGTCGGATCGAGCGACTGCACGGCTTTCAATCCAGCCCGCACGTCTTCGAGGGTTAGGCCTTCGGCAACCGCAATCTCTTCGAGCAAAGTCGTCAGGTAACCGCTCTCCTCCAGGTTTCCGATAATGCTGTTCGCCGCCTCGCGAACGCCTTCCGGTAGAACCAATACGCTGAGTTGAGTCTGGAGATAATCGCTGAGCGTGACCGGAGACGACAGGAACGTCTCAAACGACGGCTTGTCAATCGCTTCGGAAGCCGGGCTTTTAAATCCCGGATCGAGGTAATCGTCAAAGAAGCTGCCGAAATCTATTTCGTCGAATGGATCGGTTTCCGACTTTGCGGCCTCTTCGGGCGCGGCGGTCGCCGCGGCAACACCATCGGCGGTTTCCGGCAAGACTCCATCGAGACTAAACTCGCCCTCCGCCGTCGCCTCAAACGTCTGCGGTTCGTCAACTTTGTCGAGGATCGCCCGATCAGCCGGATCGGTCTGCCGCTCCCGCTCGAGCAGAGATTGCACTTCCGCCGGAGTCAGTTCTTCTCCCGGTTCCGTCGCTTCTTCGAGGACCGGGTTTTCCGCAATCTCGTTCAGGATCATGTCCTTCAGCTCCATGCGGTTGAGCTGGAGGACCGTGACCATCTGCACCAGTCCCGGCGTGAGTATTTGCTTTTGCTGAACTCCGAGATGCAGGCGTTGCGAAAGCGAACCCATTCGGCTTTCAGTTTAGCACCGCTGGAGGCGGCTCACGCTTGGTCAAAAACGGCTGTTTTCAGTGATTTGACGCGGCAATCCGCCGGTTTTAGCGACGCTGTCCGGCAGCCTCGCCGGCCAGGACCGGGGGAAAGTAAAAGTTCTCTCCGAGGTAGATCCGGCGTACTTCCGGATCGTTGCCGAGCGATTCCGGAGAGCCGGCCCGGAAGATCCGCCCGCTGTTGATGATGTACGCCCGGTCGGTAACCGCCAGTGTCTCCCGAACATTGTGGTCGGTGACCAGAATGCCGATTCCCTTCTGCTTCAGATCGCCGATAATTCGCTGCAGTTCGAGCACCTGGAGAGGGTCGATACCGGAAAATGGCTCGTCGAGAAGGATGAAATCCGGCTGCAGGACCAGAGACCGCGCAATCTCCACACGCCGCCGCTCACCGCCGGATAACATGTATCCCTTACTGTGGCGGACGGTCTCAAGGCCCAGATCGGCGATTAAATCCTTCATCCGCTCGCGGCGCTCGCGGCCGCTTAGCGGAAGTGTCTGCAAAATTGCCATTAAGTTATCTTCGACGCTCAACTTCCGGAAAACCGAAGCTTCCTGCGGAAGATAGCTGACGCCGCGGCGCGCGCGAAGGTACATGGGTAACTGAGTGACAGGCCGATTGTCTAAGAGAACTTGTCCCGATTCGGGGCTGATCAACCCCACAATGATGTAAAACGAGGTGGTCTTGCCCGCGCCGTTCGGACCCAGCAGGCCAACCACCTCGCCCTGCTCCACTCGAACCGTTACGTTATCGACGACTCTGCGGCCGTTGTACGACTTTGAAATCTCTACTGTCTGCAGAGTCCTCATGCGCGCTTGTCTTATGATACGCGGTGAATGGAGGCAACCGTTTCAAACTTTTGGCGACTCGGCACGGCGCGCCGCGCCGCCTTCTTTCTAATCGTTGCGCTCGCCTGCCTGCGCCTGTGCCATATTCACCTGCTGTGGGCCGACGAAGACTATCATCTCGCCGCAGCCATTCATATTCTTCACGGGAAAGTGCCTTATCGCGATTTCTGGTACGACAAGCCTCCGCTGAATGCCGTTTACTATCTGCTGATCGGCGGTTTTCCAGGCTGGCCTTTGCGGCTTCTAGATTCGGGCTACATATTGCTGGCTTGTTATCTGGCATATCGCCTGGCGCGCGCCTGGTGGGGCGAAGCCGAAGGTTGGACGGCGGCGCTTCTGCTCGCCTTTTTCACGGCGTTCTACCTGCCCTCCGCGGTGATACCGTTTGCCGCCGATGCCCTGATGGTGGTTCCTCATCTCGCAGCCATTTATTGCGCCCGCAGGAAGCTGCCGCTTTGGGCCGGTCTCTATGCCGGGATCGCGTTTCTGGTGAACCCGAAGGCCCTGTTTGTTCTCGGAACCTGCGCCGTCTGGCTGCTGCCCAGCCTTCCTGTCTTGTTTGCGGGGTTTGCTTTACCGGCGCTGGCCGGATTCGGCTGGGGAATCGCTTCCGGCGCATGGGCGGGTTACTGCGAGCAGGTCTGGAAATGGGGCGTCATCTACGTCAAGGGATCGCCCGTTACCAATCCGTTCGACAATGCCCTCGTACGCACTTCGGATTGGATCGGATTTCATGCCGCGCTCGCCGCGGGCGCCGTATTTGCTTTTTTGCGAATCACGCGAGACGATCGGTCAAAGCTCGTCGTCTGGCTGGCGTTGTCCTTTATTTCAGTCTGCCTGGGAACGCGCTTCGCGCCGCATTATTTTCTTCAGCTTTTGCCGCCGATGGTCATCGTGGCTTCGAGAGGCATCGTTTTAGCCTTTCGCCAATCCAGCAGACCGGCCGCGGTAGTTCTCGTCCTGCTGTTAGCCGTGCCATTGGTCCGTTTTGGTCCGCGCTATGCGTCGCTCGCCCTCGACAACCTGCTGAATCGCACGCCGCGCTGGTCCGATGTAGTAATGGATCTCGATAGCCGGCAAGCCGCCCGAAAGATCCGCTCTCTCGCCCGGCCCGGCGACACGTTGTTCGTTTGGGGCTACCGGCCCGATCTATACGTCTATACACGCATGACTTCTCCAGGTCGCTTTTGGGATTCTCAGCCTCTAACCGGCGTTCCCGCCGACCGCCATCTCCACGCGACAAACGCGATTTACAGCGGACCGGCGGTTCAAAACCGGCTGGAGTTGATTCGCTCCCACCCTAAGTTCTTCGTAGACGGATTGAGTCCACTCAACCCAAAGCTGGCGCCCGATGTTTATCCCGAGCTTCGAGCCTGGCTGGAGCAATACGAACTCGTCGATCGAACGAGTTTATCTTTGATCTACCGGGAGCGAAACGATCCGCGCTAATTCGGATCGGATTGCGAGACGGCTTCGGGCAAAGAGGTAAACACAATCCAGATAAACAATGCGCTAAGGAGCAATACTTCGGCCCAAAAGTCCAGGCCGACAGTCAGCAGGAAGCGCTGCCAGGGTTTGTACTGCACGATTGCGCCCAGGAACGAGAGCGCACAGGCGGCGAGGAACAGCCGGTTTGCCCAAAACACAGAGCGGCGCCTTTCCGGCATCTCCGCGACGCCAGGCGTCCGGCTGGTTCCCAGAGTGAACAGACAAGCGGCGGTCAGCGCCGCTGGCCCGAGCGAAATCAAACCGCTTTTTACGGCATACGGCTCCAACAAAGAATAGAGAACAAACGCGAGGCCATCCCAGGCCCATAACTTCTGTGGATTGGAGCGCAGCATGCAAATTGCAAAGAAGCCATAGATAGCGGCCCCTGCGATCATCCAGATCATTACGGCAAGCCGGGGCGAAAGCGACAGCACATGAATCTCCGGAAAAGTCTTCAATGGCGGAGCGACTGGAGTGAAATAGCGCAGCAGTAGTCCTCGCAGAGATTGGCCTGGGAAATAATAGAACTCCGAGTACGTCGTTCCCACCCTTCCCACTGCGGTGTACCAGGCATGAAGAAGCGCCCAATAACGCGCAATTCCGAACACCGGGAAGGGCAAGATCCACAGAACCGCCATGGCGAGAACAAAGTAGGCGACAGATCGCCGTCTGGCGCGATGAAAACACCACGGCAGGAACAGAATCGGCCAAATCTTGAACGTAACGGCCAGCGCCAAAAGAACTCCTGACCAGATCGGCTTGCGTTCCGATAAGGCGAGCGCGGCGAAAAGGCATGCGATCACGAAAGGCTGAACATTTCCATAGTGAATGGCGAGCACCAGGTAGGCCAGCATGAACGCGAAGCAGGCCAGCATCGATCGGCCGCTAAACCGAAGCTTACGGATATCGATAGCGATCGACACGCTCGCCACCGCCGCGATCCAGGCGGCAAGCATCCACCAGAAACCCGCTATCCGAAGCGGCAACAGTTTCAGCGGAATCAGTAGCAGGTAAGTTACCGGCGGATATCGGTATTCCATCGGAAATCCAAGCCCGCTTTCGGGTCCGTAGGCGGGCCGCGTATGCGAAAAAAATCCATTGACACCGTACCAGTAGACTCGCAGATCGACGTTCCTTACCAGGAACAGCGACGTGACCACTGCTATGGCGGCAAGGCACAGGTAAATCCAGACTTTGGACCTGGGCTGGAGCGATAAGTACGGGCGCAATTCAGCTCTCAGACTAACTTAACTTGATAGCGAGTAGTGTGTCAGTTTGAACGCTACGTTGAACAACCACGCCGAGGAGGTGGCTAAGCACATGGAGCCTCTCAGATTTATCGGGAGCCGAACACCACAATCCACTTCTACCGACGCGCGTTTTTCGCCCAAACACCTTAACGCGGAGGCGATTAGTCTATACTGCGTCAGGTGACTTTCGGCGATTGGCTGCTCTCCGACCTTAAGCTACCCAAGGGCATCCACAGCGCAGCGGAAGCCCATCATCCCTGGTGGCGTGTTCTTTGTCTCACCGGAGTCGATTATTTCTCGACACTCGGCTATCAACCCGGAATCGCATTCCTTGCGGCGGGCCTGCTCTCCCCTGTGGCGACATTGGTTCTGGTCCTCGTCACCTTGCTGGGCGCCCTCCCCGTCTATAGCCGCGTTGCCAAGGCAAGTCCAAATGGCCAGGGCAGCATATCGATGCTGGAAAAGCTCTTCCCCCAGTGGCGCGGCAAGACAATCGTCCTGATTCTGCTCGGCTTCGCAACTACCGATTTCGTGATTACAATGACCCTCTCGGCGGCGGACGCAGCCTCGCACTTCATCCAAAACTCCTTCACGCCCGCCTCCATGAGAAGCCAAATGGCGGTGACACTGGTCCTCCTTGCGCTGCTCGGCGCCATCTTTCTCAAAGGTTTCAAGGAAGCCATCAATGTCGCTGTTGTGCTCGTCGTCTTGTATCTGGCGCTCAGCGCGGTCGTCACCGCTGTCGGTTTCTGGCAGGTTTACTTACATCCTCAGACCGTCTCCGATTGGACCCACGCCATCTTCGCCCAGCACGGTAGTGTCCTGGCGATGTTCGGCGTTTGTCTATTGCTGTTTCCCAAGCTCGCTCTCGGTTTGTCCGGCTTTGAAACCGGCGTCGCCGTCATGCCGCTCATCAAAGGTGAAGACTTGCCCCAGCGAATTCGGAACACCCGCAAGCTTCTGCTCACCGCCGCTGTGATTATGAGCGTCTTTCTGGTCGCCACCAGCCTCATCACAACTCTCCTTATCGCGCCGGAGAAATTCAAGGAGGGCGGCGAGGCAAACGGACGTGCTCTGGCTTATTTGGCCCATCAGTATCTTGGAGGCGTCTTCGGATCGGTTTATGACCTCAGCACAATTCTCATTCTGGCGTTTGCCGGGGCCTCCGCCATGGCCGGTCTTCTGAACCTCATTCCCCGTTATCTTCCTCGTTTCGGCATGGCCCCGGAATGGGCCCGCGCTGCACGGCCGCTCGTTCTAGTGTTTTTGACAATCTCAATCGCCGTGACGGTTCTGTTCCACGCCAATGTCGATGCACAGGGTGGCGCTTACGCCACAGGCGTGCTGGTCGTGATAACCTCCGCCGCCCTCGCCGTAACCGTTCACGTCTGGCGCAGCCCACTCCGCTGGCCATTTCTCCTGATCTCGCTGATATTCATCTACACGACGGTCCTCAATGCCTACGAGCGCCCGGACGGTATCAAAATCTCTTCCATTTTCATCACCTGCATCGTTCTGATTTCGCTTACGTCCCGCGCTCTACGCTCCACCGAACTGCGCGTCACGGGCATCGAGCTCGACGACGGCGCAAGTGCCCTGCTGTCCAATAACAGCGGTCAAATCGTTCGAGTCATTGCCCGCAAGCCCCGCCCCGAAAACGAACAAAGCCTGGACGGAGCGGATCACTCCGTGCGCAGTAACCATAATCTAGGCGAGGACGCGACCATTTTCTTTCTTGAAGTGGAGCGCGGTGACGCCTCCAGCTTTGAAGCAACCGTGAAACTCACGGGCGAGCGCGTCGGCAGACACTGTGTTCTGCGGGCGAAGAGCCCAGTCGTAGCTAACTCCATCGCTGCAACGCTAATCCACCTGGGAGAAATCACGGGAAGAGTTCCTCACGGCTACTTCGCCTGGACCGACGGAAATCCCATCGGCAATCTCTTCCGCTTCATCTTTCTCGGCGAAGGCGATGTAGCGCCTATCGTTCATGAGGTGCTCCGGCGCGCGATTGCGGAACCCAAACAGCGTCCTGTTGTCCACGTGGGGTAATTTCCCTGTTCGCGAAGTCGCCGCACCGGAGAAGCGGCTTCGTTCACTTCGCCTTAGTGTTAACAAGCCGTCTGCCTCTGTCGATTCGAACTGACCCCTTACTCGACGTGTCGCCCAGGCACACCCTCAACGAAGATATGAAAGACTGCCAGGAGAGCCACTGTTTATGAATAATGATTTTTTGCGCCGTCAATTTCTGAAGACCACCGCCGTTGCGGCCGGCGCGCTGCTGCCCAAAGGAATCCTGCTCGAACAGGAGCTTCCGGGCAACTCTGCGAAGCCAGTCGCGCCGAGCGATCGCGTTCGCCTGGGCATTATCGGCATTGGCATGCAAGGCTCTGGCCTGCTTCCGAACGCCATAAGCCTTCCCGGCGTGGAGTGCGTGGGCGCGGCCGATCTTTATGATGGCCGCCACACTCTAGCGAGGCAGATCACGAATAATCCCAAACTGCCCGCCAGCCGCCACTACCAGGAATTGCTCGATCGCAAGGACATCGATTGCCTCATCGCCGCTGTTCCGGATCACTGGCACAAGCGCGTAGTAGTGGACGCATGCAATGCGGGCAAGGACATCTACTGCGAGAAGCCGATGTCCCACACCATCCCGCAGGGTTTCGAGATGGTGGAGGCGGCCAGCAAGAACAATCGCATTGTGCAGATCGGCTCACAGCGCGTGAGCTCGATGCTTTGCGCCAAGGCTCGCGAGCTGTACCACGCGGGCGCCATTGGCGACGTGGAGATGGTGGAGCTTAGTTTGGGGCGCAACAGTCCGAACGGCGCATGGGAGTATCCTCCGCCGCTCGATCTTTCGCCGGAAAATCTGGATTGGGATACCTGGCTGAACGACGCTCCCAAAATTCCTTTCGATAAATATCGTTTTGCGCGCTGGCGGTGCTGGAGGGAGTATGGCACCGGCGTGGCAGGCGATTTGATGGTTCATCTGCTCAGTGGCATGCAATTCACCCTAGGCTGGAACGAAGCGCCCCGCTCCGCTTCGACATTGGGCGGCATCTTCCGATGGAAAGATGGCCGCAACATGCCGGACCTGCAAACCGTGTTATTCGACTACCATGGCGTCCCGGTCTACGTGCGTCTCAGCCTCGGCGCGGAGACTCCCGAGCTGGCCCGTTTCATGGGACCGAAAGGCATTATCAACGCCACCGGCACTCATTTCAGCTACTCGCCTCAGCGGGGAATCGATACCGAACCCAGCTATTACTCCAGCAGCTTCCCGCGCCGGATGCGCGAACAATATGTTGAGCAGTGGCATGCTGAGCACGATCCCGCTCCAGGCCACGAGCCGCTCGAAGACGAGACCGTTTATCGCGGCGACGATTGGGACGACGTACGGCCTCATCTCTGGAATTTTTTCCAGGCGGTGAAGTCGCGGAAACCAGTGATGGAAGATGCGGTTTTTGGAAATCACGCCGCTATCGCCTGCCATATGGCGAATGAATCCTATTTCCGGAAGAAGCCGGTTTATTGGGATGCCGATTCGCGCAGTCTCAAGAGCTGAGTGGAGCGTTTACTTCTTCTTCATCTGCGTGTAGGCGAGCTGCTTTTTTTCACCGTCTACGATCAGGCGATCGTCGCTGCTGTAGTAAGTGACTTGTCGGCCGCGGGTAATTCCCTTGTAGCTGTCCACAATCTGGGGATCTCCTCCGTTTAGCACTACCTTGTCGTCTTTGGTGTAGTACTCGCAACGCTCAGCGGTCCCCGTGCGCGTCCGATTGGCCGCCACGGCGGCGGTTATGGAGACGGCGCCGATAGCGAACGCATGATCAAGAGAAGAATTGTTGCTATTCTTGTCGCTCTTGGGGTTCAGGAACGCCTGCACCTCCTTTGAGCTCATGGTGATTTTGCCGCGAGTGAGTTTCACGCCTCCGGTGTAAAGGGCAACCCTCGTATCGTCCCGGTAGAACAATTCCGGCGCTCGCACAATGGTGAATACCGGCATCGGGTCCGGATCGGCTTGCTGCGTATGCCCCGGCTGCACCGCGCCGTTCTGATTCTGTTTATTGTCGACCAATTCGCTCACTACGTTTCCAGTAGCGTGCAAGGATTGCGCGTCGCGGTCTATGTCAATCGCATTTGCGGAGATCCGGTTTGCTCCTTGCCACATCGCCACATGACCTTCGTAATAAACTTTCGTATTGTCCTCGCGAGTCTCCATCTGGTCCGCTTTCGCTTGCATCGTCTTGGTGTCGTCGAGCATGGAGGTGCCGGGCTTCTGTTTCCGATCGGGTTCATGGGTGGAAACCACATGTCCCCTCGCGTCCATATCGCCGTTGGCCTGATTCATTACGATGGCGTCTCCCATTGCCGAGCCGGTATCGTCCAACACGCGCGCGCCATCGGTGAGCGTGATGCGGTTAATCGTCTGCTCCAGAAACGCTTTCTTCGCCGAGGCGTTGCGCAGGCCCTCTCGATACCGGAAATTGCCCTTCTGCTCGATGGTGGCCACCTGGTTAGTATCGGGAATAAAGCTTGCCACAAGCTCATCGCTCCAAGTGAGAGCGGGCGCGCGCGCATCGGTTTTTGCACCGCTTCCGGGTCCTCCGCTCTTGCCGGGGATGACCGGAGTATCGGTATGGTCCGCAACGGGTTTATCAGTATGAGTCGCAACATTCCAGGCTAAGAATTTATCTATGTAGCTGTTCGCGCCGTACAGAACCCTCAGATGGGAAGCGTCGATAGTCCGGTGCGATTGTTCCGGACGATTGGGCTTGAACTCCAACTGGGCTTGCGAGATCGTCCGAATCTCTTGCACCTCCTGGCCGCCGGGCTTCATCTCGAGCTCGATATGCTCGCTCCGCAGAATGTGCGTTTCGGCCAACTGCACACCTGGCTGCGGGAGGGGAATCGATTCCGCTACTGCGTGGCCATCCGCCAGGACCAAGTGAAGATCGCTGTTCGCCTGAACCGCTCCGTTTTCCATTTTGTTGTCGATCGCAAATCGAAGGTCGGCCCGATCGCCGGTCAATGTCGTCCGCGATCCAGGCTCGCTCGATACGACGCGCGCGTTCTTCTCCGCGATAATTTGCACCAGGTTGCCGTCGTCGTCGAACAGCGCCGTCATCTTCTCAGCCGAATAATTCGTGCGCCGGTCCTCCCGATCGTCGCTCCCGACCGGGTGGTCCGATTCCACCTCGTGCAGCCGGCCATCCTGCAGCGTAATCGTCGACTGCTGAGCCTGGATTGTAGTTGTCTGCCGCTGCAACTTCGACCATGGTGAGAGATAGATCTTCTGTCCGGCTTCGTCGTATACCAGATCGCCGCTCTCAATGTGCATTTTGCGCTCAATAGGACTCTTGCCGGTCCAATCGAGGGAGATCTGTGATTTCAAATGGAGCGCGTGCGTGTTCGGATCGTATTGGGCGCCTACCGCGTGGCCATCTCCCTCCGGAAACACGAAGGACGCAGCCTGATCCGTACTTGCCTTTCCAGTTTTCGTTTCGTACGTCACACCGGAGGTTTGAACACGAACACGTTTTCCAATCTCGTTTTTGTCTTCCGCGCTCTTATCGGAAGGCACATTCATGAGAATCGAAACCGGGCCGGCAGATTTTAGAACGCCTGAGCGCTCGTCAAAGAAAGCATCATCGCTTTTCACATATGTGTAAGAGGAAGCGTCTTTGTTGTATAGCCGCAGGGCTAACCCACGAATCTCGTATGTCGAGGGGTCGTGCGTAGCCTGAGCCGACTTGGCATCACCGATCACAATCGGCTTGTTGGTCTGAGGATCGTCCTTTTGCCAATGCCATCCCTGTGAGGCAACCCCCTCGAGCCCGTTCTTGATTTGCGGGGTAGGCGCAATATGGGCCTTCCTCGCCTTCTCAAGACGCAGCCGGTAGGTGTAGCCTACAACAGCCGAAAGCAGGATGGCGGCGCAGGCGAGCAAAATGGAAATCCGTCGCATAAGCCGGGAGACAGTTCAGTTTCAGGATAACAGGACAGCAAGGGCAAACGACCGAAGAAAATATGAGTGTTTAATTATCAAGAGCGACTGCGCCTCTTTGTTAACCCCTTTGTTTAGAATAGCCTGAAAACAGTGCTTGTCACTCTCTATCGGAGTGTGCTAAAACTACGTCTGGGCGATCGGCACCGATTAGCCCGATCTCAACTAATCGACTTAGGCTAGTTGTTTAACTCACTGGAGGTTTTAAGTATGGATATTCGACCGCTACATGACCGGGTTGTGGTCCGACGGATCGAAGACAAGAACGAGACCACAAAGAGCGGTCTCTACATTCCGGATTCTGCAAAAGAAAAGCCACAAGAGGGCGAAGTGATCGCTGTTGGCAAGGGCAAGCGCGCCGAGGACGGGAAGCTGATCGCGCTTGATGTCCAGGTCGGGGATCGCGTCCTGTTCGGAAAGTATTCCGGGAGTGAAATCCCGAAACAGCTCGGCGACGAATTCCTGATCATGCGCGAAGACGAAATTCTCGGCGTGCTCACGAATGGAGCTTCGGCAAAGGCTAAGTAGGAGGCATAGAAAAGGAAAAATGGCTGCAAAACAGATTGTTTATAGCGAAAATTCGCGTCAGGCAATTCTTCGCGGCGTGAATCAGCTCGCTGACGCCGTCAAAGTGACGCTCGGTCCAAAGGGCCGAAATGTAGTTCTCGAGAAGAAATTCGGCGGACCGACGATCACCAAGGACGGTGTCACGGTCGCCAAGGAAGTCGAGCTGAAAGATCCGCTCGAAAATATGGGCGCGCAGATGGTACGCGAGGTTGCTTCCAAGACCTCCGACGTCGCCGGCGACGGCACCACCACCGCCACGATTTTGGCCCAGGCGATTTTCCGCGAGGGCGTGAAGAGCGTTGCGGCGGGCGCGAACCCGATGGCTCTGAAGCGCGGGATTGAGAAGGCTGTTGAAGCCGTGGTCGAGGAAGTCAAGAAATTCTCCAAGCCGATTTCGGGCGACGCCATCGCTCAAGTCGGCTCGATATCGGCCAATGGCGATGCGACGATCGGCAACATCATCGCCGAAGCGATGAAGAAGGTCGGCAAGGACGGCGTCATCACGGTCGAAGAGTCGAAGACCATGGTCACCGAGTTGCAGACCGTAGACGGCATGCAGTTCGACCGCGGATATCTCTCGCCCTACTTCATCAGCGATCCGGACCGTATGGAAGCGGTGCTCGAAGATCCTTACATTCTGATCCACGAGAAAAAGATCAGCAATATGAAGGATCTGCTGCCGCTGCTCGAGCAGATTGCCCGTTCGGGCAAGCCGCTTCTGATCATCGCGGAAGAAGTGGAAGGCGAAGCTCTGGCGACGCTGGTCGTCAATAAACTGCGCGGCACGCTGAACGCTTGCGCTGTGAAGGCTCCCGGCTTCGGCGATCGCCGCAAAGCGATGCTCGACGATATCGCCACTCTTACTGGTGGCAAAGCGCTGATGGAAGAGACCGGCATCAAGCTCGAGGGTGTGCGCCTCGAAGATCTCGGCCGCGCCAAGCGCGTCACGATTGACAAGGACAATACCACCATCGTCGACGGCGCCGGCACTCAGAAGAACATCGAGGGCCGCATCAAGCAGCTCCGCGCTCAGATCGAAGAAACAACCTCCGATTACGATCGCGAGAAGCTTCAGGAGCGGCTGGCAAAACTAGCCGGCGGAGTGGCCGTCATCAAGGTCGGCGCCGCTACCGAAACTGAGATGAAAGAGAAGAAGGCGCGTGTCGAAGACGCTCTTCATGCGACCCGCGCTGCCGTTGAAGAAGGTATCGTTCCGGGCGGCGGAGTAGCACTGCTTCGGGCAGGTAAGGCTCTGCACGGCCTGAAGGCGGAAGGCGACGAACAGATCGGCATCGACATCATTCGCCGCGCTTGCGAAGAGCCGGTGCGCCAGATCGCCGGCAACGCCGGGTTCGAGGGCGCAATCGTGCTCGAGAAGGTTCGCTCCAATTCAGACAACAACTACGGATTCAACGCGGCCAACGGGCAGTTCGAAGACCTCGTAAAATCCGGCGTTATCGATCCGACCAAAGTCACGCGGTCCGCTCTGCAGCACGCGGCTTCGATCAGCGCTCTGATGCTGACAACCGAGGCCATGATCTGCGAGATCCCTGAGAAAAAGGCGACTGCTGGGCCTCCCGGCGGCCACGGCCCTGAGATGGATTACTAATCCAAACAGGCAACTGAAACCGATAGCCCGTCCGGCTGAAATGCCCGGCGGGCTATTTTTTTCGACTGCCTCGGGAGGGAGTTTTTTTCGTGCTGCTCTTCTTAGCCGCACTTTTCTTGGTGGTCTTCTTTTTGCTGGGCGAGGGTGGAATCTTGGCTCCGGATCGACGCGCTTCGCTCAATCCGATCGCAATTGCCTGCTTCCGGCTTTTTACTTTCTTCCCACTGCGTCCGGATTCGAGGTCATGATGCTTGTACTCATGCATCGTCTCCTTCATTTTTCTTTTGACGGTTTTCTTCGATTTGGGATCGGACCCGGAAGAGGATCGTTGCCTCGACGAAGATCCTTTCGAGGCCGATTTTTTCTTGGTTGGCATGCCGTTTCTACTAAACTCCTCCTATTCACTGGAGACAAACCTCGAGAAAATTGTTTCAGGCGAATAGCTTGGCGAGCATGAGCCGGTTGTTATCCTGACTACTTAGAGGTAGTGATTGTCTCGAATCTCAGCCGCTTTCCGGAGCTTCTTCTCTATTCTGTTTTCGGGCGTTCTTCCCGAAGACATCGCATCCGAATTTGGATTCACAAAAGTAAAGCCTGCTCCGATCGGGCCGCCGGTCGAGATGCCGAAAGCAGCCGATGGCGCATTGCAGATACTCCACATTCTTCAGCGAGACTCGCGATTGATTGATTTCTTGATGGAAGACGTCACTTCGTATGCGGATGACCAGATTGGAGCGGCGGTTCGGAGTCTGCACGCCGATTGCAAGGCCACGCTTACCCGGCACGTCACGCTCGCGCCAGTTATTGACAGCGTGGAAGGCACCTATCAAAAGCTCGATGGCTCCAAAGCGCCCGATCCGAACCGCATCAAGCTGATCGGCAACGTCCCGGCCAGCGGGAAGGTTCCGGGAGGCACTTTGCGGCATCGCGGCTGGATCGCTTCCTCGGTGAATCTTCCTCCGCTCGGCAAGCAGGATGTTTCCGTGCTCGCTCCGGCGGAACTAGAAGTCGAATAGATCGCTGCCGCTCCATGCCGAAGTACGTTCTTGGGATCGATCTGGGCACCACCAATAGCGCGCTCGCCTACGCACCGGCTGACAGCGCGGATGTGGATCGCCCTCAAGTCCAACTGTTCCACATTCCGCAGCTTGCCAATCCAGGCGAGCTCGCGGAGTTCGATCTGCTGCCATCGTCGCTTTATATTCCGGGCGCCGGAGAGTTCGTGGAGGGCGCGCTTGGGGTTCCCTGGAACGGCAACCCCCCGTATATAACCGGACAGCTTGCCAAAAAGCGCGGCGTCGAGAATGCCGGCCGCCTGGTGAGTTCCGCGAAATCCTGGTTGTCGAATCAGGGCGCGGATCCTACGCAGCCGCTGCTGCCCGTTGCCGCGCCCGAAGGCGTGAGCAGAATTTCCCCGCTCGAAGCTTCGTGCCAGTATCTTCTGCATCTGCGCTATGCGTGGGACGCGACGCATCCGGATGCGCAATTAGAAAGCCAAACGGTTTTGATCACCGTTCCGGCTTCCTTCGATGCCGCCGCGCGCGATTTGACGCAGCGCGCTGCCAAGCTCGCGGGCTATCCCGAAGTAACTATCCTCGAAGAGCCGCAAGCGGCCTTTTACGCCTGGATTGAACGCAATCCCAACTGGCGGGAGCAGGTGAAGCCCGGAGACCTCATTCTAGTCGTCGATATCGGCGGCGGTACAACCGATTTCACTTTGATTGCGGTGACGGAACAATCCGGCGAGTTGCAACTCGAACGCGTAGCGGTAGGTGAACATCTGCTTCTCGGCGGGGACAACATGGATCTTGCGGTTGCCCGCTACGGCGAGCGGCAGTTTGCTCAAAAGGGAGTCAAACTCGATGCGCTTCAATTTCATTCGCTTTGGCAGCAATGCCGGGCGGCCAAAGAGCTGCTTCTGTCCGACGATGCAGCGGCTCCGAAGGAACAGCCGCTGACCATACTCGGCCGGGGAACAGGCGTGGTGGGCGGGACTAAACGCGGCAAGATCACGCGGGATGAAGTTCGCAGCCTGCTGCTTGACGGTTTTTTCCCGGTTACCCCTTCAGATGCCGTTCCGCAACGCCAGCGGAGAGCGGCACTCATGGAAGTTGGTTTGCACTACGCTGCGGATCCGGCCGTCACCAAACATCTCGCGCAATTTCTCCGGCAAGCGGGCGCGAATGCCGGCCTGGATGGATTCGCCCGCCCCACGCACTTGCTGCTGAATGGCGGCGTTCTCAAAGCTGCCGCAATCGAGCATCGTATTTTCGAAATTCTCAATGGATGGTTGGAACAGGCCGGCGCTCCACGCTTAATCGAGTTGCACAGTGAGACCAAGCAGACTGACCTCATGCACGCGGTCGCTTATGGCGCGGCCTATTATGGGCTGGCGCGGACCGGCAAAGGCGTGCGCATTCGCGGGGGTGTTCCGCGTACTTACTATGTCGGAATCGAAAGTTCTCTGCCCGCCGTGCCCGGGCTCTCGAACCCGATGAAGGCGCTGGCAGTCGTGCCTTTCGGGTTGGAGGAAGGTTCGAAGGTCGAGCTGCCGCAACGCCGGTTTGCGCTAGTGGTCGGCGAGCCGGCCGAATTTCGCTTCTTCTCTTCCTTGTCGCGAAGGAACGACGCCGCCGGCGCGCTGATCGAAGAAATCGCCGAAGATATGGAAGAGCTGGCGCCGATTGAGGTGTTCCTGCCCCCGCACACGGATGGATCGCGGGAAGAAGTTGTGCCGGTTACGCTCGAGTGCAGCGTCACCGAAACCGGAATGCTCGAACTGTGGTGTGTAGCTGCGGATGGGCGGCGTTGGAAGCTCGAGTTCAATGTGCGTGAGCGCTCCGCCGCCGCATAGCCACGGCCAACGCTACGGCTTCGGTTCTTCGAAGTGCTGATGGTAATTCGGATAAGGCGGCTTCCGATAAGTCGCGGGAGGATTCTTCTTCAGCATTTCCATGGCGACCGCGACCGCGCGTTCTAATTGTGGATCGTGCCCTTCGCGCACGAGTTTCGGATCGAGATCTACTTCAACATCGGGAGCGATGCCATGGTTCTCGACATCCCACTCGCCATTAAGGCCGTAAAATGCCCACCGCGGGGCCGTGACCTGCCCGCCATCGATGAGCGGCGGATAACCGCCGATCCCGATGAGGCCGCCCCAGGTCTTTTCGCCTACTAAAGGCCCGACTCCGGCTTTGCGGAAATACCACGGCATGGCATCGCCACCCGAGCCCGCAAATTGATTGATGATCATCACTTTCGGCCCATAAATCGCCTGCTCCGGGTCTGTAACGTCTTCGCCTTCGCGCGTCGTGATTCGCGCCATGGGACGGCGGTTCAGATAATCGATGATGTAATCCGCGATATCGCCGCCGTGATTGTATCTTTCATCGAGCACCGCTCCTTCGCGTCCCACTTGCGCGAAGAAGTAGCGATTGAAGCTGGTAAATCCGCCCATTGCCGTATCGGGTAAATGAACATAGGCCAGTTTGCCCCCGCTGAGTCGATCCACTCTCTGCCGATTTCCCTCGACCCAGGCGAGATGGCGTAGCGCTTTTTCACTATCGACCGGCACAACCGTGACTTCACGCGAACCTGTCCCATCGGGATTGGGCCCAACTTTTAAAACAGTCTGCTTGCCGGCGGTCTCCTGAAAAAGGCTATAGACATTGTCGGAAGCGCGCAGCTCGCGCCCTCGTACGGCCAGGAGATATTCACCCGCGGTGACATTCACGCCCGGCTGCGTGAGAGGAGCCTGCAACTGCGGATTCCAGTTTTCGCCGTTATACACTTTGGCGAACCGGTAACGCCCATTCGCGATCTCGTAATCGGCTCCCAACAAACCGATTTTGATGTGCGGCACCTCCGGCTCCGTTCCCCCGCGAATGAACATGTGCCCGACGGTCATGTTGCCGAGCATCTCTTCGAAAAGGTAGTTCAGATCGGACCGCGTTGAAATTCCTTCGAGATACGGCCCGTAAAAGCGCTCCGCCGCTTTGAGGTCCAGGCCATGGAAATGCGGATCGTAAAAGAAATCGCGCTCGATCCGCCAGACCTCGTGATACATCTGTCGCCATTCGGCTTCGGGATCGACGTAGACTTCCATATCGGCCAGCTTCAGCACACCCTCGCCAGCCTTCGGGGCCTGATCCGCGCCGGCAATCACCCACTGCTCGCCTTGACGGAACAGCATCTTCTCCCCGTTATCGGAGAGCTTGAAAACCGTCGCGCCCTGCAGAATCGTGTCCGTCTTGCGCTTCTTGAAATCGAATTTGCTGACGATGATCTGGGGCGGCCCGGGATTCAGTTCCACAATCGGGAGTTCTTCAAGATAAATCACTCCTTCTTTTCCCGTCGTGACCGCTAAGTAATTCTTGTCGGGAACCGGTACCGCCAAAATTCGCTGGCCAACGTTGTCGAAATCGATTCGCACTTCCGGTGGAGCTTTCTTCTCATCCTTCTGGTCTTTAGCCGCATCCTTGCTCTTGCCGTCTTGATCGGCCTTCTTATCGGCATCGGGTTTGTTCTCCTCGTCGCTCTCCGGCGCGAGCGGGGACGGCAGGTCCTTTCGGAGAACAGCCACATAAATACTGCTGGTCACGGGATGCGCGATGCTCGTCATGTCGATCCATCCGCCGCTCAGACCCACGTTTGTGCTGGCCATGAAGTAGAGATACTTGCCGCTCTTATCGAACACCGAAGACGTTGCATCGCTCATCCCATCCGTCACCTGCGTGTATTTGCCTTCGGCGAGCGAATACACCATCACAGCGTGCAGATGGTTTTCTAGCTGCTTGCTGTAGGTCAGCCAGCGGCTGTCGGGAGACCACGCGGCGGTCATCACGTAGCCCGGGCTGTCGAACAGATCCGTATCCACGCGAACCGGAGTTTTCTTGTCCAAATCCACGTACCAGAGGTTCAGACGCTTGTCTGTGTAGGAAATCTTCTTGCTGTCAGGCGACCAGACCGGCGAATAAAAAAACGAGGGAGGGTTTCCCAAATTGATTTTCTTCACATCGCCCAAACCGCTCTGATCGCGGATATGGAGCGCGTACTCGCCCGACTCGTCGGAGAAGTACGCGATCGATTTGCCATCCGGCGACCAGGACGGATCGCGGTCCGCCACGCTCGGAGTGTTCGTCAGATTGCGAACGTCCCCTTTCTCGGCCGGGACGGTCAGAATCTCGCCATGCGCTTCGAACAGAGCCCGCTGTCCGGTAGGCGAAATGGCTGCATTCTCGATCTTTGCGACGGTGAGCTTCTCGAAACGGCCGCGAACCTCGGGAAGATCGGCCGCTATGCGAATGTCCACGTGATGCGTTTTCCCGGATTTCAAATCGAGCAGATAAAGCGACCCGAACTGCTCGTAAACAATCGCGTCTCCTGCCGTACCCGCGGACTTGAAATCGAGTCCTTGATTCTTGACCGCCTCATCCAGCTTGCCTGAACCGGTGTCATAAGCCCACAGGCTGACCGGTCCAGTCCGGTCGGAGAGGAAATAGATCTTGCCGCCTACCCACATTGGGTTGAAATCGTTCGAGTTTTCGCGGGGAATTTTGACAATGCTTGAATCCTTGAGGTCCGCGATCCAGATCTTAGTGGTCTGGCCTCCGCGATATCTCTTCCATGCGGCTTCCCATTGAAACACCGGTGAGTACGCGATATGCGATCCATCGCTCGAATAGCTTCCGTCTTCGGCCGCCGGAAGCGGCAATACTTCGGGCAACGTGCCGTCCAATCCGACTGTATAGAGCTGGCCGCTATCCGCGTAGCTGTCGTGCCGCGAATTAAACAGGATGTGCTTGCCGTCGGGCGTCCATCCGATGGCCACATCGTCTCCCGGATGATAAGTCAGCCGCCGCGGTACGCCGCCTGACGCCGGGATCACGTACACGTCGATGTTTCCGTCGTATTCACCGCTAAAAGCGACCTGATTGCCATCCGGCGAGAAATGAGCGTTGAATTCACGCCCCACGCCGTTGGTCAGACGCCGAGCTTCGCCGCCATCCCGTCCTACGATCCAAAGATCGTCGGCATACTCGAATACAATCCGGGTCTGGCTGATTGCGGGATCCCGGAACAGCAATCGCTTATCGCCCTGTGCCGCGAGCGGAAGTGTGGTGAAGGCAAGCAGCGCAAAAAGCGCATTGGCGAACTTTGGCATCATAGATCCTAGCCTACTCAATGAACGTTGGTATCGACCTTGGCACCACCAACTCCGCCCTCGCCTACATTGATCCGCAGGAGGCCGCGGAGGCCGATTTCCCGCCCATTCACTGCCTGCCCATTGAGCAGCAGATTGACGCGAATCGTACCAGTGCATTACGCACGCTTCCATCTTTTCTTTACTTGAGCGATCCGCCGGTCGCGGGCGCCTATGCGCGGGACCAGGGTGCGCTGGTTCCGACGAAGACGGTGCACTCGGCGAAATCGTGGCTTTCTAATTCAGAGGCGGATCGGACTGCGAAGATTCTGCCCTGGGATTCTCAGGAGGAAGGCCGGGTTCTTTCGCCGGTGGAAGCATCCACCCGGTATCTGGCGTATCTGCGGGATTCCTGGGAGCGTGCGAAGGGCTCGCCGCTCAATACGCAGCAGGTCGTGCTGACGGTGCCGGCCAGTTTCGATGAAGAAGCTCGCGAGCTGACGGTGCAAGCGGCGCGCGAAGCCGGTATTGAGAATTTGACGCTGCTCGAAGAACCCGCGGCAGCGTTCTACGCCTGGATTGCGAGCCATCTTTCGCGCTCGAACAAGGAACTGTTCGACGGGCAGATCGTGCTGGTCTGCGACGTGGGCGGCGGCACAAGCGACTTCACGCTCGTGCGAGTAGACCGTGAAGGCGATCGCGTTCAATTTACCCGCACCACGGTGGGCCGCCATCTCCTGCTCGGCGGAGACAATCTCGATCTCACCATTTCCTGGCTCGCGGAATCGAAACTCGGGAAAACATTGTCGCTGCGGCAGCGCAGCGGATTGCGGCGGCAATGCTCGGCAGCGAAAGAACTGTTGCTTTCTCAGAGCGGCCCCGCGGCGGTAGACATTACAATCGCGGGAGCGGGAGCGGCGCTGGTCGGCGGAACGCTCAAAACCGCGGTCACTCGCGAGGAAGTTCTCGAACTCGCTCTCGGCGGGTTTCTTCCTCCTTGCGAGCTTACCGAACGGCCGCAACAGGAGAAACAGAGCGTGTTCCGCGAGCTCGGGCTTCCCTATGTCTCCGATCCTGGCATTACCCGCCATTTAGCCGAATTTCTGCATAACTCGCCTGCGGCCGGCCACGGCATTGACGCCATCTTATTCAACGGCGGTTTTTTTATTCCGCAAGTTTTTCGCGAGCGCGTCCGGGATATTGTCGAACATTGGTTCGGCCGCCGGCCGCTGTTGTTTGAAAATCAGGATCTCGATCTCGCCGTGGCGATCGGGGCCGCTTATTACTCTTATGCGCGTTCATCGGGAAGTGGAGTGCTGGTTCGCGGAGGCCTGCCGCGCGCCTATTTCCTCGGATTGCAGGATTCAAGCTCTTCTGCGATTCGAGCGGTTTGCCTTATGCCGCGCGGAACGGAAGAGGCGCAGGAGATCAGGCTCGATCAACCTGAGCTTCAGCTTCTGGCAAACACGCCGGTCGCATTTCGTCTTTACAGCTCGCTTAGCCGGACCGACGATGCGGCCGGAGATGTGGTTTCCCTCACGCCGGCTGACGACATGCTCGATCCGGCCAGCGATCCACGTCTTCATGCGCCACTGCGCGCCGTGATCCGCTTTGGAAAAGGTGGCGAGCGGCTGATTCCGGTTACGCTCGGCGCCCGGTTAAGCGAAGTGGGAACCCTGGAAGCCTGGGCTGAATCGAAGATCAGCGAACATCGCTGGCGGCTTCAATTCCAGTTGCGGAAAAGCACGGACGCTTTAGAAGCCCAGCCTGCCGCGGGGAACGTTCGTTCGACCGCGGTAGTCGCTAGCGATGCGCAAGCGAACGCGGAGTCGCTGATAGAGGAGGTCTTTCGTCCCTCCGGATCGAGCCTTCCGCCGGAACAGCTTCCCGCGCGCCTCGAGCAGGCTCTGGCGCTCGGCCGGCTATCCTGGCCGCTTCCAACCATTCGCGCACTCGCGGACAAACTTCTTTCACTCGCCGACGGTCGTCGCAAGAATGCGCAGCACGAAGTACGCTGGCTGAATTTGACCGGTTTTTGCCTCCGCCCCGGTTTCGGGTTTCCCGGCGACGATTTTCGAATCGAGCAGGCGCGCCGGGTCTACGCCTCCGGTCTTATCTTCGCGAACCAGGTGCAATGCGAAATTGACTGGTGGATCTTCTGCGGGCGCATTGCGTGCGGCCTTAACCGTAACCAGCAGGCTGACATCTTCCAACGCATCTCACCGGTTCTTTTGCCGAAACAGAAGCGGAAGCAGCGCATCAATCAGAGCCTCTACCGCGAAATGTGGCGAACCGCGGCGAGTCTCGAGCTGTTGCCGCAGCAAACCAAGTCGCAATTAGGAGATAACCTGCTCGAGATCGTGAAGCGCGGCGAGATGATCGACGCCGGCGTATGGTGCCTTTCGCGTCTCGGTGCCCGAAAGCTTTTCAGCGGTCCCATCAACTTGGTGCTTTCACCCTCCATCGCCAGCCGATGGGTGGAAGCTCTGTTACGTCTGCCGCACACACCGGCTTTGCTCGAAGCGGCGGTACAAATGGCGCAGCAGACGGGCGATGTTGCCCGCGATCTGCCGCCCGCCACGTTGCAAGCCGTCCGCCGCGCGTGTGAAGCAAGCCCGCGAGCAGCCGATCTTCTTCATCAGCTTGCCGGAGAAGACCGTGATCTCGCCTCATCCAGCCGCATTTTCGGCGAGGAGCTTCCGGCAGGATTGGTGCTGGCTCCGGGCGCGGATACAATGAAGTCGCAAGCATGAAACGCGTGTCTGTATTGCTCTTGCTGGGTGCCGGCGCGATTCTCATTTGTCTGATGCCGATCGCAGCCGACGAAATGAATTTGGTAAAGCTGCACGTCGAACCTTTCACGGTGGTTGGCATTGAGGCGCGCACTGCAAATGCGCGTGAGACCACAACCGAAGCCGTGATTCCGAAGATGTGGGCGCGTTTCCGGAATGACAATTTGCCGGCCCTGATACCGAAGCGCGTCGACTCAAACATTGTTGCGCTCTACACCGATTATGAGAGCGATAAGGACGGTCCTTACACTTATCTGCTGGGCGCGAAGGTGAGTTCCGCCAAAGATATTCCTCCGGGAATGGTTTCGAAAACAATCGCGCGGGGAACCTACGCGATGTTCACGGCTAAGGGTGGGCCGCCGCCTCAGATGATTGTCGATCTATGGAAACGCATCTGGGCTCTCGAAAAGCCGGGAACGATTCATCGCGCATATAAAACAGACTTCGAGGTCTACTACGGAGCCTTCGCCGAGGATCCGCCCGATGCGCATGTCGACGTCTACGTCGGTCTCGAGAAGTAGCCACGACGCGAGCCGGCGCGAATGATTTTTCCACCGGAATCTGACCCGGGCGGCCCGAAAACGATACCCGGCAGACGTTGGAGGATTGCGGCGCTACTCGGAATCGGGGTGTTGGTGAACTACTTTGACCGGGTGAATCTTTCGGTCGCCGGACCTGCGCTGCATGCTGAATTCGGACTCTCCACAGTGGGTTTCGGCTATTTGTCAGGCGCTTTCAACTGGACTTATGCCGCGCTGCAGTTGCCGATGGGTGTCCTGCTGGATCGCTTTGGCGTGCGAAAGCTGGGCCGGATCGGGGCGTTGCTGTGGAGCCTTGCTTCTTTTGGCGCGGCTGCTTCCCCTGGGCTTCGCACCTTCTTTTCGATGCGATTGTTGCTGGGTATTGGCGAGGCGCCGACGTTTCCGGCATACGCGAAAGCTACCGGGTATTGGTTTCCGCGTCAGGAACGCAGTTTAGCCACTGCCATTTTCGATGCTGCCGCGAAGTTTGGACCGGCCATCGGCGTGGTAATGATGGGCACCCTTACGGTCCATTGCGGCTGGCGAACGAGCTTTGCAGCCACCGGTCTCGTGAGCTTTTTCTTCTTCCTTGCTTTCTATGCCGCCTATCGCGATCCGAAAGACGATCCGCGGCTATCTTCGACCGAGCGCCGTTTTATTGCGGAAGGAGGCGCGCATGCCGAGTCCGAGACGAAAGAACCGAAAGGCGCGCCATTGGGATACCTGCTGAGACAACGCAAAGTGATCGGGTTGATAACGGGCTTCTTCGGATATAACTACAGTTTTTATCTGCTTCTTTACTGGCTGCCCAGCTACTTTTCGGCGCTGCGCCTCGATCCCTTGCATGCGGTGCTCTACACCAGCGTGCCTTGGCTGGTCGCGACGGCCACGGATCTCCTGGTGGGCGGCTGGCTGGTGGATACATTGGTGCGCCGCGGCGCGAGGGATACCGTAGTGCGTCAAACGGTCTTGATTGGGGGAACGTGCTTCGGACTGGCGATCGCGGGCGCAATGACTACCCGGAATCCCGCAATTGCCGTTGTCTGGATCAGCATTGCGCTGGGAGGACTATCCGCCGCCGCGCCCGTAGGATGGTCGATTCCGTCGCTGATCGCTCCCCGCGATAGCGTTGGCAAAGTAGGCGGAATTCTCAACTTCGGGAATCAAATCGCCGGGATATTGGCGCCCGTGGTTACTGGCTACCTCGCCGGCTCGTTTCCGCGCGCTTTTGGCGTCGCCGCGGTTCTTTTGCTGCTCGGGATTGCCGCATACATCTTCCTGTTGGGCAAAATAGAGCCTGTCCCCGAACCGGCCGAAGCCTGAGACGCCTATTTCGAGGACGAACGTTTCGGCAGAGCGCGCACCGCGCCTGTCGAGATGCCGCCGTCCACCAATAGCGTTTGCCCGGTGATATAGCGGCTTGATTCCGAAGCCAGGAACACTACGGCGGAATCGAGGTCTCCCGGCTGGCCGGGCCGCTTCACCGGAATGCGGTCGCTCAAATATTCCACCCATTCCCGGTCTTCGTACATCACCTTGTTCTGCTCCGTCCGAAACCATCCTGGAGCCAGGCAATTCACGGTAATGCCGTGAGGTCCCCAATCGTCCGCCAGACTCATCGTCAATTGCCGAATGCCCCCCCGGCTTGCGCCATAGGGAGCGAGTCCGGCATAACCGGCCACGCTCGTCACCGAGCCGATGTTGATAATGCGCCCGTAGCCGCGGGTAATCATGCGGCGCGCAGCGGCCTGCGCAACAAAAAAACTTCCGCGAAGGTTCGTGTCGAGAATGGAATTCCAATCGTCCCAGGTGACTTCAAGCGCCGGCTTGCGGATATTCATGCCCGCGTTGTTCACCAGAACATCGATCCGTCCGTAAGTATCCTCCGCCGCCGCAGCCACGCGCTCGATGCTTTGAAGATCGCGAACATCGAGTTCGACGGAGACGGCGCGTGTGCCCAGGTTCTTGATTTCATTTTCGAACTGCAGGAGACTCTCGCGATGACGGCTGGTAAGTACGAGGTCCGCTCCGGCGCTGGCGAGCGAACGGGCAAATTGCTGGCCTAAACCGCGGCTGGCGCCGGTTACAATGGCGACCCGGCCGGTGAGATCGAAAAGCGTGGAACTCATGCCCGTTCGCCCGGAGCCAGGATGACTTTCATGAGGTTTGCCTCGCGCGAATGAAGCCGTTCAAACCATTGCGGACCTTCTTCGAGCGGAGCGACCATGCTGATCAGGGGTTTCACATCCACCGCGCCTCGCGAGAGCATTTCGATGCATTGGGGATATTCGCCGGAAGAACCAGCGGAGCCCTGCAGCCGAATCTGTCGGCTGACCACAGCTTGCAGCGGTATCTCGGCGGTGGGCGCAATATTTCCGATCAGGATCACGGTACCTCCCTTGCGGACGCTCTCGACAGCGGTCTTAATGGTTGCCGAGCTGCCGACCGCCTCGAGGGCAATATCGACACCCGCGTCACCCGTCACACGCCGAACTTCGGCGCTTGCGTCCGCTGTCTTGACGTTAATTACAGCGGTCGCGCCGAGATTCCGCGCGAGATCCAGGCGGGTATCGTCAATATCGGCAACATAGATGCGCGAGCACTTGGCCGCGCGTAGCGCTTGTAAAACCAGCAGCCCGATCATGCCCGCGCCCACGACTAGCGCGGTATCGTTCTCAGTGACACTTGCGAGAGAAACGGCGTGAACGGCAACGGCCAGCGGCTCGACCATCGCAGCTTCGGCGAAAGTGATGTTGGCGGGCAGCGGGTGGACGATGCGATCGGGGACGATCAGGTATTCGGCGAACGCCCCCGCCCGGCGATATTCGGGAGTCGAAACACCTAGGACCTGCCGGCGGTCGCAGAGATTCATCTGGCCGCGCCGGCAAAACTCGCACGCGCCGCAATAGACGGTGGAATCGAAAGTAACCCGATCCCCTTCCCGCACGCTGCCTACGTCCTTTCCTCGTGCGGCCACCGTACCGGCAGCCTCGTGCCCCATGACGATGGGTGGAATCCGCCGCCCGGACCCGCCGTCGTATCCATGCACGTCGCTGCCGCAAATACCGCAAGCTTGGATGCGGACCAAAATCTCATCCGGTCCGGGACGAGGCATGGGGAGATCGACCATTTCGAGACGGTTGTACTCGGAAAGCAGAAGAGCTTTCATCTTAGGCTCCGGTCACTTTCAGTACAATCGCATAGTCGCATGGCTGCTGCTGGGGCATGGTCACTTTCAGGCCCGATTCATCCTGCATCCATTCGAGCTTTCCATCAAAACCGAGCAATTCAACATTCTGAATCTTGTTAACCCTCAGCGCGGTCCCGGTTGCCAGAGGCCGGATGACCGTCCGGTATTCGGGCCAGCCCATCACAATGGTGTAGAGAGTATCGCCTTTAGTCGTAAAGCGCACGTCGGCCGCGGTAAAATCTTTCCGCTTACTTTCATTGAAGGATGAACTTTCGGCGGAAGCTTCTGTTCCCGGCCCCTCGCCGAAAATCTTCCAGGGCCGCGTGCCGTGAATGGCCTCGTTATTGACCGCCATCCACTTCGTAATTTCTGAAAGCACATTCAGCTCCTCCAGATCGAGAGTGCCGCTCGCAGGCAGAGGAAAATTCAGCATCAGGTTGCCATTCCGGCTGACGATATCGGCCAGCATATCCACGACCGTCTTCGGCGTCTTGTATTGAATGCCTCGCTTGTAATGCCAATCGCCGATGCACGTATCGGTTTGCCAGGGACGCGGCCAGATCTTATCCACCACCCCGCGCTCCACATCGAGCGTGGCGATACCCTTTTCCGTATCTTGCTGCCGTTTGCTGGTATAGACGACTTCTACTTTGCCGCCATTCCGCCTGGCGCTCGCATTATAGTGATGCGCCACCAGGCTCAAACCGTAATCTTCAAATGGCAACGCGCCGTCGGTGTACAGCAGGTCCGGTTGGTATTGATCCACGAGATCCTTGATTCGCATGTACCAGTGGCGCTTCCACCACTCGGGTATGCCGCTCTCATTCCAGTCGAGATCGTTCCAAACGTCATCCGAATCGACGTAAAGATCGAAATATTTGGGATCTGCGCCGTCGTAGGGAACTCCAGCGGAAGGACCGGTCCGATCGTGCCAATGACTCACCGAGAACCACTTGTAAGTGATCCAGAGATGTTCGCTGACGCCGAATTTGAGGTCCTCCGCGATCGCGGCTTTACGCCACATGCCGACAATATCTTTGCGAGGACCCATATTCGCAGCGTTCCAGCGCTGATGTTTTGAGTTCCACATATCGAAGTTATCGTGATGCACGCCCATGCTCATGAAGTACTTCGCGCCGGCTCTTTTGTAGAGGCGCATCAGTTCAGCCGGCTCAAACTTCTCGGCTTTCCATAGCGGAATGGTGTCTTTATAGCCGAATTTAGAAGGATGGCCGTAAGTCTCCACATGGTAGTTATATTGCGGGCTTCCTTCCATGTACATGTTGCGGGCGTACCAATCACCATCCTCGATGGCCGATTGAGGACCCCAGTGGGCCCAGATACCGAATTTAGCGTCGCGGAACCACTCAGGAATCTCGTAATTGCTGAGAGATTTTCGGGTTCCCTGAAACGGTCCCTTTTCCATCTCGATGCCCGGCGGAGTCTCGGGTTCTACGCCTGCTAGGCCGAGAGCGGGAACCGCGCCAGCCAGTAATCCAATTGCATTTCTTCTTGTAACCTTCATAAAAATGACCTAGCCGTTCACTCCCGAAGCCAGAAATCCGCCGTCGACGGGGATGCACTGTCCGGTGATGAAGCTGGCGGCTTCCGAAGCAAGAAAGATTGCAGTGCCGACCAGCTCGGAAACTTTGCCCCAGCGCTTCATAGGCGTTCGCAGCAGCAGTTCGCGGCCGCGATCGGTGCCGTCGAGGAGGGCCGCGTTGAGTTCGGTGCGGAAAACGCCGGGTGCGATGGCATTTACGTTGACGCCCTTTTGCGCCCATTCAATTGCCAGGCTGCGCGTCAGGCCCAGCACGCCCGATTTGGACGCGGCATACGCCGTCACTTCAAAGAAACTCACGTAGGAAGTAAGCGAAGCAATGTTGACCACCCGCCCGTGTCCGCTCTCGACGAGAGGCTGATAAAAGCTCTGGCAAGCCCGCAAAGTGCCCGTAAGATTAACGTCCAGCAATGCATTCCATTCGTCTTCGCCGACCTCGATAGTCGGTTTCCGAAAGGTCTGCCCAGCGGCGTTGACCAGAATATCGACAGGACCGAATTCGTCGAGGATGGCGTCGCGAAGCGCATCGATGGATTGCCGGCTCGAAACATCGGCAACCTGCCGGCAACTCTTGCGGCCAAGCTTTTCAATAGCGGTTGCGACTTCGTCGACCAGGTTCTCGCGACGCCCGGTTGCCACTACATCGGCTCCCGCCTCCGCCAGACCGATCGCCAGCGCACGGCCGATGCCGGAAGTGCCGCCCATCACTACGGCGAGCCGGCCCGACAGATCGAAGAGTTCGAGAGACATCGACTCTCATCTTACAATCCAAGTCTGAGGCTTTTGAATAAGATCATGCTTGTCGCCGACCTTTCACGAATCGAGGGCCGCTCCTATCCCGCGCGGCGTCGGACGCAGAGCCTTGCCGGGGGCGCCAGTCCGATTCAGCCAAAGAACTTCTCGCTGGGACATGTCACGCTTGAACCGCATGGCGGACAGGTGCCCTGGCACAACCAGGAGCAGGAAGAAATCTATTTCATCCTGGATGGGACGGGTGAGATGTGCCTTGGCGAGGAAAGAGGAGTCGTGACAAAGGGCCAAGCCGTCTATATTCCTTCGCGGGTGTTTCATCAACTCACCAACACCGGTGCGACGCCGATGCACATGATCTATTGCTACGGCCCTGCGGGCGAAGTCGCGCACTGGCGTCAGGAATTAGAAGGCACTCTGCCGCGCGCCGGTAGAGAAGCCCCCGAGCTTCCCGCAGGGGCCCAGCCACAATGCCTTGAACGGCCGAAGGATCGCACATGAGTGCCAAGACTGTGCATTCCGCCGGTATCATCCTGAACGGCGTCACCGGACGGATGGGGTTGAACCAGCACCTGCGCCGTTCCCTTCACGAGATTATGCGCGAGGGAGGAGTGCGGATCGGCGACACGGAAGCTATTATGCCGCGCCCGCTGCTCATGGGACGGAATGCGGCCAGGCTGGAGGCCATTTCGCGCGAATTCGGAGATCTGCCTTTTACGACCGATCTCGACAGCGCGCTGGCCAATCCGGATTATTCGATTTACTTCGATGCTCAGACCACCGGCCGGAGAGTTGAGGATGTGCGCAAAGCCATCGCGGCGGGCAAGCACGTGTATTGCGAGAAGCCGGTAGCGGAACATCTCGATAGCGCGCTCGAGCTCTACAAACTGGCGGAAGCGGCTGGCGTGAAACACGGCGTCGTACAGGACAAGCTGTGGCTGCCTGGCCTGATTAAGTTGCGAAACTTGCGCGATGCCGGATTCTTCGGGCGCATTCTCGCGGTGCGGGGCGAGTTTGGGTATTGGGTATTCGAAGGCGACCTGATTTCTCCCCAGCGCCCTTCTTGGAATTATCGGAAGGAGGAGGGCGGCGGCATGATTCTCGACATGCTGTGTCACTGGCGCTACGTTCTCGATGACCTCTTCGGAGCCGTGAAGGCAGTCTCCTGCCTCGGCGCGACGCACATCCCGCGGCGTTGGGACGAAACCGGCCAATCCTATGAATGCACCGCCGACGATTCCGCGTACGCTACTTTTGAGATCGAGGGTGGCATAATCGCGCATTTCAACTGCTCCTGGTGTGTGCGCCCGCGCCGGGACGATCTGCTCACCATCCAAGTGGATGGCACAAAGGGATCGGCCGTCGCTGGACTGCGGGATTGTTGGATTCAGCCATGCGGCGCGACACCTCGCCCGGTTTGGAACCCCGATGTTCCGAACACGCTCGACCTGTTCAGCGGTTGGCAGAGGATTCCGGAGCGGGAAATATTCGTAAATGCGTTCAAGCGGCAGTGGGAATTATTCCTCCGTCATGTTGTGAAAGGCGAGCCGTTTCGCTGGAACCTGCTCGAAGGCGCAAAAGGCGTCCAGCTTGCGGAAGCGGGACTCGAATCCTGGCGGAAACGGAAGTGGGTGGACATCGCGCCCATCGGGATGCGTCCGGGTGCGGGAAACTAACGAGTGTGGCAGATTCGCGAAGCCCGGGCGCGAACGATTCTTAGCCCGGTTTCGGGCTTTCTGAAGGAAGCGGGCTTCACCCATTCGCTGAGTCCGGCGCGGAATTGCACTTATGGATGCGCTTACTGCTATGTCCCCACACTCGGCATTTATGGCGGCTTGCAACCCGAAGACTGGAAGCGTTGGGGCCAATTCACGACGCTGAAGACCAATGCCGCCGAATTAGTCCCGCGGGAAATAGGGCCGGAGCAGGTGATTTATTGCTCCCCGTTAGTCGATCCGTATCAACCCGCGGAGCGCCAACATCCCTTAATGCCCGAAATACTAGCGGCAATCGCCCGCAAGCCGCCCGAGATATTCGTGATTCAGACGCGCGCGCCGCTGATCCTGCGCGATCTTACGCTGCTCAAAGAAGCGGCGAGGGTGACGCGGCTTCGCATTAGCTTTTCCGTAACCACGGATCGGGACGACGTTCGCCGCCGCTATGAGCCGCATTGCGAAGCCAACCCCGAAAGGCTCGAAGCGATACGTACGCTGCGCCTGGCCGGATTGGAGGTCTACGCTACGCTCGCGCCGCTGTTGCCCTGCGATCCGGAGCGGCTGGCGCAAACTGCCATCGATTTTTCCAGGCGAGACTTGATCGGAGATCCTCTTCATATCCGCGATACCAAACCCCATGGCGCGACCACGCGGGCCGCCGCGTTTGAAATAGCGCGTCGGCACGGCGAAACCGAGTGGTTCACGGCGAAATTTCAGCAGCGGATCTTGCAAAGGATCGAAGCGGTAGCTGGAAGCGCTGGTTTTGCGTTTGCCAGCGGCCCAAGGGGATTCGGTTGGCTGGCGAACAGGGACCAAAAACTAGCTATTTCCGAAGCTGATCCTCAATAATCTTTGCGCCTACAGTGGACCCGTTGACTTCGTAGGTTCCGCTGCGATACTGCTCGCGAAGTTGGGCGATGCGCGCCTCGCGGGAATCGATCGCCGCACTCACCGGCTTCTCCGCTTGCCTGGCAACGGCAGTCGCTGCGCCTCGAACGCTGGCCGACAATTCAGACGGACGAGCATCAGACATTCTTACTGACTCCTTGCTGAACTCATCATATCCGAAACTTGGCCCCTGTGATCCCTAGTAGTTAGCTCGGCCTAAGGCTCGTCCAGACGGGAATGCTCCCACGCTCCGAAAAAATGAGCTTATGGAGCATTGAATTGAAGTTTTCACACCTCTACGCCGAAACATTCAGTAGGCGTCGAATTACGCAAGAGAATAAGCAGGCCAATGAGGTTGTGATGACCGCGCGTGGAGACTTAGTGAACTATGAAACACCCGCGCTTTCAGCGGAAGTGCGGGAGCAATTAATTCTAGAGCATCTGCCCCAGGTCAAGTTAATTGCAAGGCGAATTCATGAGAGATTACCCGTATCGGTAAGTCTGGATGACCTTATCTCGACCGGAGTAGTGGGGCTGATTGCGGCGATCGACCGCTATGACGCAAGCCACGACGTCAAGTTGAAAACATACGCCGAGTACAAGATCCGCGGCGCCATACTGGATAGCCTGCGCGGATTGGATTGGGCTCCCCGGCAGCAGCGCAAACGGGCGAAGCTTATCGAAGCGGCAATTGCGGCGCTGGAGCAGCAGCATCAGCGCATGCCGGACGAAGAGGAAATCGCCGGATATCTCGGTCTGAAGGTGTCCGATTACCAGGACTGGTTATCGGAGGTTCGTGGTCTTACGCTCGGAAGTCTCGAGAACGCCGGCACGGAAGAGGATGGGTGCGATCTTCTACGCTATCTTTCCGATTCAGACGAGCAATGGCCGTCGCAGATCGTTGAGCGCGCGGAACTGGAGCGCCTGTTGGCAGAAGCGATCGAGAAAATGCCCAACCTCGAAAAAACGGTGCTCAGCCTCTATTATTACGAGGAGATGACCCTCCGTGAGATCGCGAAAATCGTGGATTTACACGAATCTCGAATCTCACAATTGAAGTCCCAAGCCATTCTGCGGTTGCGCTCTTACATGCAGAAGCGGTGGCCGCAACAGCGCAGTTAGCTTGCGAAGATCCGCCACGCAGAGCCCGCTATTCAGGACTGCCGGGCGGCATCACGGTCAGCCTAAGTTGCTTGTGCTCACGAACCAGAGCGACCGAAACCGGCTTGCCAGGCTGGTGCTCCGCGCGCATGAAGGAAGTCAGGTCTCTGGGCGTGGCAACACTCCGGTCTCCAACCGCAGTCAGCACATCCCCCGCCTTAAGCCCCGCCTTCTCCGCAGCGGAGCCCTTCTCGACAGAGCGCACCAGTACGCCGCGTTTCACCCCAAAATATTGGGCAAGTTGAGAATCCACCGGCTCGCATTCCATACCCAGCATCGAACTCTTCCAGACCAGCAGCGGGTCCGGGATATCGGGCATGGAGAAGTTTCGGAGATCTGGAATTTCGATGCCAACCAGACCTGGAGGCATTTCCAGTATGTGAGGCCGCGCCTCGCCGGTGGTGGCGACGGTGCTCTGCAATTTGCCGTCGCGCCAGAACTGAATCCTGATTTTTCTGCCCTGCGGCGTTTCCCGAACTAACCGGACAAACTGCTGAACGCCGAGTACGTTTTCGCCATTGTAGCTGAGCAGAACGTCGCCAGCTTTCAGACCCGCGTTCTCAGCCGGACTGCCTTCTTCGACTTTGGTTACTTCCACACCCTTGGCTTCGCCCAGCTTCAGGGCGGCGGCGCGATCCGCATCTATCTCGGCAAGACTCACTCCCAAGTAACTGCCGGTGGTGCGAAGCTGCGGCGCAAACAGGAATTGGCTTTCCCGAGTGATTTGCGCTTCAAGAAGGCTTCCCGTCAGAACCGTTGCGGCTGCAAACGCCATGAATAGAACAGAAAATCGCATCGCTGGATACCCATCAGTAGACATCGAGGGACGCCTTCATCTCGCGCAGCACCTGCAAGCAGCGCATGTGAACGTAATCGTCGTCGCGTCCGGAGCGCATGACGTCCTGCAAGGCGCCGGCTAGATCCGGGCTGAATTCCATCTTTTCGTCCGCCGGAGCCAACACGTCGATCGCCTCGGTGCGGACGCCCGGATTCTCGTCATGTTCCAGAACAAACTTCAGGGCCGATCGCGTTGAAGAATCGGCGGCGAACGACCGCAGGCTTTCTAGAGCCTTTAACCGGACGGCGGCATTCGGGTCATGCTCGACGCTATGGATCAGAGTGTCTCGAACGTCGTCGCCGTTCTGGCCATTCAACATCTCGACCGAATCGACACGAATGCCCGGATCTGCCGAATCCCGGGTAGCTGCTAACAACAGTTGCCGCACGCCGGCATCGTCAACTCGTCCGGTGACTTCGCCTTCCCGGATCTGGTCAACCAGAATGCGGACACGATCGTTGCTCCCCGGCTGAATATCCCGAACTTTGACGGAGGGCGGATTGATAAGCGCCTCCTCGGACAAACCACTGGTTCCGAAACTTCCGGGCAAACCATTCCGGTCTATCCAGCGCGCGGCCGTAAAGCCGGCGAATATCAGCAGAGACGCGGCCGCGAGGCGCATGGACCAGCGCGTTGTGGAAAAACCGAACGGGGCCGCCCAACGCCACAAACGACGGGCATACGATCCGCCGTTGCCGCCGGATCGGGAAACGACCGTTTTCAATTCCCTGCGGCATCGCGCCAGCAGGTCGAGCGGCACATCCGTTTGCCCGCCATTTAGCGTGGTGTGCCACGTCTTCTCCCGCGCCAAAGCGCGCTCGCAAAGCGCACACTCGCCCACGTGCCGCTCGACTTCTTCTTCTTCAGCGAAATCGAGCTCGCCATACAGGTAGAGCGAAAGCTTTGTTTGCACCTGTTGACAAGTCATACGAAATCTCCTAGCGCAACCCGCATTTTCTGCGTAGCGCGAAATAGGCAGTTCTTCGCCGCCTCTTCGGTAACCCCCAGCGCCTCGCCGATCGAGCGCAAGCGCATGCCCTGGAAATGCCGCATCTCGAAAACCAGCCGCTCCCGCGGAGTCAGCCTGCCCAGGACCTCCTGTATGCGCGCGCTTACTTCTACGCCCATCAGTTGCCGTTGCGGATCCACGTCCGCGCGCCGCTCCGGCAGAAACTGCAAACGATCCACCTGCCCGCTGGCCGTCTCAATGGAAGCGGATTCTTCCTTGCGAACCTTTCTCTTCCTGATCTGATCCAGGCACAGATTGGCGACAATGCGGTAAAGCCAAGTGCTGAAGCTACAGTCGAATCGGAACTTTGGAAGGTTCCTGTAAACGCGAAGAAACGCCTCCTGGTACACATCCCGCGCGTCTTCCTGGGAGTGCAGCAGGTTCAAAGCCATCCTGAGCACGTTCTGATCGTAGGAGCGTACCAGTTGCTCAAACGCCGCCGGATCTCCGCCCTGAGCCGCCCGGATGAGAGCTGATTCGTCCGCGTGTTCAGTCGTGCCGCGCACGGCTATAGTTCCGATAACTCCGGCTTGGGGTTCCACCAACAGGATGGACGTGGCAGATTCGATTTCGTCACGAGAGCGCTCTTCTATTGCCAGCGGGTCGCGGCAGCCGCCCCTTTTTCCGGATCAGCTTGCTAGCTCTAACTCAATCAATTTCTTGGCTGCGTCCAGACTGGAGATTCGAAAACTTCGCACCTGGCCGGCGCGGGCCGACTCTTCGGACGCTTCGGCGGCTCCCCCCTGCTTCCATTTGGCGGCGAGCATGGCGCCCAAGGAGGAAACGTCCACCGCTTTCGCCTGCTGCTTAGCGGCTGGCTCGTCGACGGCCGATTTCAACTGGCAGGTGGCCATTACACCCTCGCCCAGCTCCACCCGGGCGCTATCTCCACGAACTTCGACCAAGCGGCCGCTCACCGTCTCACCCGGCTGGTGTTCAGAGATGTAGTGGTCCACCGTAGTCGGTTCGAGCTGCTTCATTCCGAGGCGAAGTCGTCTGCGCTCACGGTCGATCTCAAGGACTACGGCCCTCACGGTCTGTCCTTTCGCCAGCTTTTCTCTCGGATGATCCAAGCGCTTCTCGTTGGTGATGTCGGAGATGTGGATCATGCCTTCGATACCGTCTCCCAAGTCCACAAACGCGCCAAATTGCGTGATATTCGTAACCGGTCCCTCCACCGTCGAACCAACCGGAAACTTCTGCGGAACCGCTTCCCACGGATCTCCGAGAGCTTGCTTATAACCGAGGCTGATGCGGTGCTCGGCTGCGTTTACCTGCAAAACCACGGCATCCACGCGCTCGCCGATTTTGAGCAAATCACCCGGCTTGCGAACCCGCTTATTCCAGGATAGCTCGGAAACGTGAATTAAGCCGTCTACGCCCGGCATCAACTCGACAAACGCTCCGAAATCGGTCAGGCGCGAGACCGCGCCGCTGACGCGATCACCCTGCTTAAACGACCGGATCGCGACGCTCCACGGATCTTTCTGGAGCTGCTTCATTCCCAGCGAAACCTTCCGGTTTGCCGGGTCGATTTTCAAAATCTTGACTTCGAGCTCATCGCCCGCATTCACCAGATCGCCGGCCTTGCTCACGCGCGAGTAAGACATGTCCATCACGTGAAGCAGCCCGTCGATTCCGCCCAAATCGATGAACGCGCCGAAATCCATTACCTTTCGAACTTTGCCGCGGACCACCACGCCCTCCCGCAGTTCTTCAAAGGCGTGCTGACGCTGCTGAGCCTGCTCTTCTTCCAGCACCACCCGGCGATCGACTACGACGTCTTCCTTTTCGACATCGAGCTTGGTGATGCGGCACTTGATTTCCTGCCCTATGAGACTGGGGAGATCGTCCGATTCCCGGACACCGCTCCTTGAAGCGGGCATGAAAGCCCGGACTCCGATATCGACCCTGAATCCGCCCTTCACCTGCTCGGCCACGAGGCCGCCAATATTTCGCTTCTCCGCGAATGCCGCCGCGAGTCCGCTCCAGTCCTTGGGCCGGTCGACTTTCACCGTGGAAAGCTCGTAATAGCCTTCCTCGTTGCGAGGTCCAACCGAGACTACGACCTCGTGGCCGGCTTGCGGATCGCCCTTTTCCGTTTCATGCCACTTTGAGACCGCAAGGGAACCTTCCGTCTTGCGCCCAATGTCGACGAGAATTGCTTCAGGACTGATCGAGACAATGGTTCCGGTAACAGTTTCGCCATGTCTTCCGTCTGCATGCTGTTGCTCGAAGCTCGACAACATCTCGGCAAATGTGGAATCCTCCCGGGAATCTGCATTTTCAGCGGGAAGCGAGGAATCGAAATTCACATTACTCATGACTGCGGAAATCCCTTTTATTCTGTCATAGAGCGCCGAAAATGAACGACCAAGGGCCTTCAACTCATCAATCGGCCGTTGGTCCCAGCCGGTTCTTTCAGGGGCAAGACTTCGCTTGGCTGCTTTTTGCCGCCGCCTTGATCCTCTCCGACCCGGAAACTAACTACAGCGCGACCATTGTTCTTATCTGCATCGGCGCTTTTCAGATCGCCGAGCCCCGATTATCGTGGCTTTCTTCCCGGCGCGGGCAGATCGCCTCAATTGTTCTGAAAATGATCTTGAGCTATTTGCTCGTAGGATACTCGCACACCTTCGATAGCTTCTATTACCTGATTTTCCTCATCCCGATCGTCTCGGCGGCCACAATGTTCAATTTCCCGGGGGTGATCGCGGTAACGGCCATTGCCTCTCTCAGCTATTTCTCGTTTCTGCTTCCCATTTTTGTCGACTGGAGCAATTACGAATTGCAGCCGGGACAGATCGGCCTTTTATGTTTGCGTGTCTCTTTCTTTGCCATCGTGGCTTATGTCGTCTATGAACAAGCAAAAGCCAAGCGGAATGAGATGCAGAGAACTCGGGAAGCGGCGGAGCGTTTGGCGGAATCGAATAGAAATTTACGTCTCGCCGAGGCTTCGCTTCGCCGCAGCGAACGCTTGGCGGCTCTCGGCCAGCTTACGGCCGGCCTCGCTCACGAACTCCGCAATCCGTTGGGGACGATCAAAGCCTCGGCGGAGATGATGATGAAAGATTCCACGCGGAATCGTCCCGCCGTAATGTCGGAAATGGCCGGATACATTCGGAGTGAGGTAGATCGCATGAACGGTCTCGTATCGAACTTTCTCGATTTCGCAAAGCCGCTTCAGATGCATCCCGTCATGACGGATCTCCGTCCCGTGCTCGAGGACGTAGTCCGGCAGCAGGACGGCTTGGCGCGGGAGCGAGGTGTCACATTGTCTGTCCGCGCAAGTGGCGAGCCGCTCTCTTTTGTCTTTGATCCGGACCTCTTGAAGCTGGCAATTTCGAATCTCGTGCAAAATGCCGTTCAGGCAAGCGCGTCCGGACAAAGCGTCGAGATCCGGGCGGAGAGCGCCAGGAACAACGTGATGATCTTTGTCGCCGACCACGGCGCAGGTATACAGCCGCAGCATCTCGAGAATATTTTTAACCCGTTTTTTACCACTAAACCGCAAGGTGTCGGGCTGGGACTTGCCATTGTTTCTAAAATCGTCGATGAACACCGGGGACACATTAAAGTCTTCAGCGAAGCCGGGGCGGGTACTACATTTGAATTGGCGCTGCCGGAAACGCACGCCGCTTAAGAAATGGCTGCCGGACGAATACTCGTAGTCGAAGACGAAGACAAGCTGCGCCGTGTGATCCAGCTGCAGCTCGAATCGGCCGGATTCGAGGTGGAGGGCGCCCCTACCGCTGAGCAAGGCCTGCTTCTGGCTTCGGTAGCAAACCTCGTCCTCACGGATTTGCGCTTGCCCGGAATGGATGGATTGCAGTTTATCCAACAACTGCAGGCGCGCGGAATTCAGGCCGCTGTGATCGTGGTTACCGCTCACGGCTCGGTGGAAGCTGCCGTCGAAGCGATGAAACTCGGCGCGGCGGACTTTCTCCAAAAGCCGTTCTCGCTCGATCATTTGACTACGGTTGTTCAGAAGGTGATGGCGGTGCAATCGCTGCGCGCGGAAAACCAGCGCTTGCGCGAAGAACTCGACCAGCGCTATCAATTCGACAACATCATCGGACGAAGCGCAACCATGCGCGAAATCTTCCATACGGTGGAGCGGGTCGCGCCCACCCGGACCACGGTTTTGCTGGCTGGCGAGAGTGGAACCGGCAAGGACATGATCGCCCGCGCTATCCATCAATACTCACCGCGCAAGAATCACGCCTTCGTGAAAATCAACTGCACCGCGCTTCCCGAAAATCTGATGGAAAGCGAGTTGTTCGGATACGAGAAGGGCGCATTCACCGGAGCCGCCGCGAATAAGCCTGGCAAATTCGAGTTGGCCGATCGGGGAACCGCTTTCCTGGACGAAATTGGCGACGTACCCGGAAACATTCAGGTGAAGCTGTTGCGCGTTCTTCAGGAGCGGCAGTTCGAACGTCTGGGCTCGAATGTCACTCGCAGTGTGGATGTCCGCGTGATCGCAGCTACGAACGTCGATCTTCGCGCCGCTCTCGAAGAAGGCCGGTTCCGCGAAGATTTGTATTATCGCCTTAATGTGGTTCCTATCAATATTCCTCCGCTGCGCGAACGTAAAGAGGACATACCCTTCTTAGCCATTCATTTCGTTCGGAAGCTTTCGAAAGAACTCGGCGCGATCGCAACGGACATCAGCGCCGCGGCGATCGACCGGCTAATCGGTCACCCCTGGCCTGGTAACGTTCGCGAGCTGGAGAACACTATCGAACGGAGCCTGGTGCTGGCTTCCGGCGAGATTCTGCAAGCTGCGGATATTAGACTCGAAGCTTTACGGAATGCGCCATCGTTGCTGCAGCAAGCGCCTTTGCTTCCGGAAGGCGAGACATTGGAGCATTGGGAGCAAATGATGATCCGAGAAGCTCTGCGGCGCGCAAACGGAAATAAGAGCCGGGCCGCGCGGATGTTGGGCCTCACCCGTAACGCGCTGCGCTACCGGCTATCCCAAATGGGCCTCGACAACGGAGCCGCCGAAGACGCTGAACCCTCGAGCGCTACTACGAATTGACTCGGGCGCGAAAGCTATAGCCGGACGATCTTTCCGGAGCGAAAGCCTTTCAGCGCATTCCGGGAATCGACGATCAGCTTGCTGCGCTCCACCACTTGCGCATAATCGATCCCACGATGGTCCGTAACAATCACCACGCAGTCGGCCGCATCGATAGAAGGAAGCAGATCCTGCGCTTCCAGGTTGGCGTTATCAATTTGAATCCTTGGCACGTGTGGGTCCGAATAGGTAACTAGCGCGCCAAGCCGCCGGAGCAACAGGATAATATCGAGCGAGGGCGATTCGCGAACGTCGTCGATGTCCCGCTTATACGCCACGCCCAATACGTGAATGCGCGACCCACGAACCGGTTTCGAGGCCTCATTCAAGGCATTTTGGATCTTTTCGACGACGAACTCGGGCATGCGTCCATTGATATAACCGGCGAGTTCGATGAAGCGAGCTTCGATACCCGCTTCCTTGCTTTTCCACGACAGGTAAAACGGGTCGATGGGAATGCAATGGCCGCCGAGCCCCGGCCCCGGATAGAACGGCATGAAGCCAAAAGGCTTGGTGGCCGCCGCGTCGATCACTTCCCAGACATCGATGCCCATCCGGTCGCACATCAGCGCCAACTCGTTGACCAGGCCGATATTGATCATGCGGAACGTATTCTCGAGCAGCTTCACCATCTCGGCTACGCGCGTCGAGCTCACGGGCACCACCTTCTCGAGCGCCTGCTGGTAAAACAGCGCGCCCATTTCCGTGCATGCGGGAGTGATGCCGCCGACCACTTTTGGAATATTAGAGGTCTGAAATTTCGCGTTGCCCGGATCCACGCGCTCCGGCGAGAAACACAGGAAAAAATCTTCTCCCACCTTCAGCCCGCCTGCCTCCAGCTTCGGCAGCAAGAGTTCCTCCGTAGTTCCCGGATAAGTGGTCGATTCCAGCATCACGAGCAACCCTGGATGCAAATGATCGGCGATCGCGTCGGTTGCCGCAACCACGAAGCTCATGTCCGGGTCCTTCGTCTTCCGCAGCGGCGTGGGGACGCAAATATCGATGGTGTCCAGTTCGGCGATAATCGAAAAATCCGTCGTCGCCCGTAGTTTGCCGCTCTCCACAAGCGGCGCGAAGGTGCTGTCTTGTACATCCTTGATGTAAGACTGGCCGCGATTGAACTGATCGACCTTGCTCTCGAGAAGATCGATCCCAACTACTTCAAAGCCGGCTTTGGCGAACTCGACCGCCAGGGGTAGCCCGACGTAGCCCAGGCCAAGCACTCCGATCTTGGCTGTCTTTGCCGATATTCGCTCCCGCAAGCGATTCCCAGCGGAGGACGGCTGCCCGGAAGCATGCTCAATAGTTTCAGACGTTTCAGAGATCAAGGAAGAATCTGCCTTCGCCGATAATTTCTGCCGGTCCGGTCAAATAGACACTATCGTCCCAGCGGAGCATAAGGCTTCCCGCTGAAGTTCGTATTTCGACAGGGCTTTCAGCTACATCCCTGAGAATAGCAGCGATGGCGGCTCCGGTCGAGCCAGTACCAGAACTTCTAGTTTCGCCGGCCCCTCGTTCGTAGAACACAGCCTCAACCGTGTGCCGGTCCGGAACTCGAACAAACGAGACATTCGAGCGATGGGGAAAACGTTCTAGCCGCTCCGCTTCTTTCGCGGCCGCGCGCCAGTTCTCCGGAAGACTGGAGACAAAAATCGCGCATTGCGGGTTTCCGACGTTGAGGATGGTCGCATCAAATTCGCGCCCGGCTAGATGAAGCGTGGTCCGGAGATCTTCCACGCGCGGTAATCCCATATCCATTTCGAAAAGAAAGCGGCCGCCATGTTGCGAAATGAGAACAAGGTGTTTCGGGCCAGCCGCGGTAGTGATCAAGACGCGCGGCGGCGAGGCCATGCCGTTCAAAATCGCAAAGGCAGCGGCGCAGCGTGTTCCATTGCCCGAAATCTCCGGCTCACTGCCATCAGAGTTGAAAAGCCGCGTACGCAAGCCGGCGTCTTCCGGCGAGACTAGCATCCAACCGTCGGCGCCGATGCCTGTGGATCTGGCGCAAATGCGGCGAGCGACGCCGGGCAGATCGCTATCGGGCACGTCCTTTGCCCGCGTGAGCAAGAAATCGTTTTCCGCTCCGTGCAATTTTGTGAACGGTATTTCGATCATTCTCTTCTGTAGATTTCGAGCGCTGGAGCGTCACCCGCTTGAATCTCATAGACCATGCGGTAAGGAGAATGAGGCGCGCGCTTCATCTTAGTCGATAAAGAATCGCCTGCCTGCGCAATCACCCAGGCTTCCTGATGTACAAGATCGGGTCTTAATGTGGTGGCAAACCACGACGGACCGTTTCCCACGTGCAGCACATCGCGCAACGGAATGCGCGCCCGGCAGAAAATACCCGCCACATCGTCCGTTCCGGACGCCGTCAGAATACCTTCGCCTGGATGATAGTGCGCTAGAAGAAAATCGGCTCCCGCGGCGCTCCAGGCTCGCCGCGATACTGAATTCACCCGCGATTCTTTCCAGCAAATCCAATTCTCACGCGACAGAGGCAGTAGCCATGGCGCAATTGAAAACAGAGGAAGAATGAGCGCAAGTTTTTTCCATCGCTCGGGGAGGGCGACGACAATAGCGCCGGCCGCAAACGCGGCGAGCACAACGACGGCAATGCCGTAGCGGCTGTTGTAGTAGCTATAGGGCGGCAGTTGGGGCAGATGAATGGGCGTGCCGCCCGAGGAATGAATGCTCCAAATATAAAAAAGTGGCGTCAGGAGAAGGAACAGAACCGGCGCAATTGCTTTCGCTCTAACCGCGCAAACGATTCCGGCGACGCCGACGATGACAAGACACCAACCGGCGCATAGTTGCCCCGCCTTCCCATAATAGACAGCAGCGAGGATCCAATCGCGATATCCGTAATAGGGCTTGCCGCCCTGGATCGCGACCGCCGAGTATGGCCCGTTGTAGAAATCAAGCGCATTCGCCGTCTCCCACCAGTTATGAGCCATCCAATACAAAGGCGCGAGACTCGCCAGGGCTCCGAATACGATGAGCACCAGCCATCGCCGGCGTCTGGCGAAGAGCGCGAAAAGGATGCCGGCAAACGGAATCAGGAACCAGCCATCGTAACGGGTCAGGCTCATGGACCAGGAGGCGATTAGCCCCACCAGGATCGGCATTTTGCTCTGTGTGCGGCGGAAGCGAAATAGAGCGAACAGCAGCAACGCCAAGCCCGCCAGAAACACAATTTCAGTCATCGGGATCGAGCCGAGATAGAGGGCGTTCGGATTCAAAACAAAGCAGGAGACAACCACGACGGCGGCAATCGAGCTGCGATAGACCTCTTTAGCCGCCAGATAGAAACCCAGCCCCGCAACAACAAAGCACAGTGCCACCGGAATGGTTCCCGCGAGGCCGGTGCTCCAGAGCCGATCGTTTCCAACCAGCGGAAGGCAAATCACGTGCAGCAAAGGCAGCCACACAGTACCGAGCTGATCGTAACCGGGCGTGCGCGAATCGATAATGCTGCGGCTGATATTGAGATGCGATTGCGCGTCTCCGTAAAAAAGGACGTAACCGTGCCGGAAGCACCAACTGGCGAACAGAGCGATGAGAATGCAGAGTGAGGCGCAGACAATAGCCGCCTCCGCCCCGCCGCGGTAGCGGCTAGAACGCGGTAAATCGCCGGAATTCGTCAAAGCGCTGGTCGATATCTTTGCGTGTGAGAGTCCGGAAGCGCTCGACTCCGAATTGCTCGCAGCAGAAGCTTCCCATGACGGAGCCGTAAATCACCGCGCGATGCAGTTCGTGAACATCGAAATGCCCGTTGCGCAGATCGAATTCCCGCCCGGCGAGATAGCCTGTGAACCCGCCCGCGAAACAATCGCCCGCGCCGGTGGGATCGAAAACGTCTTCGAGAAGATAACCCGGAACCATGAACAACGTGTCGCGGCGGAACAGCATCGCGCCGTATTCGCCGCGCTTGATGACTACTGTGTTCGGCCCAAGATCCAAAATCTTCTGCGCGGCGCGACCCAGGTTGTTTTCTTTCGCCAGCATCCGCGCCTCGCTGTCGTTAATCAGCAGGAAGTCCCAGTTTCGGATGGCTGCGAGAAGCTCATCGCGATAATCGGAAATCCAGTAATTCATGGTGTCGCCGCCGACGAATCGAGCCTGATTCATCTGCTCCCGCACGCCGCGTTGGAGAGCCGGTTGAATGTTGCCCAGAAAGAGATAAGGCTGGCCAACATACAATGGCGGAAGCTTCGGTTGAAATTCCGCAAAAACATTCAAGTCGGTCCGGAGAGTCTTGCGGTCGTTCATGTCTTCCGAATAGACGCCCGACCAGAAGAACGTCTTGCCGCGCGCCTGCTCTAGACCTTCCAGGCCAATGCTCCTGTTTGCGAGAAGCGCGCGATCTTCTTCCGCGAAATCGTCGCCGACAACCGCAACGATGGAGGTCTTGGTGAAATAGCTGGCGCTCAGCGCGATATACGTACAGGCGCCCCCCAGCGCGCGATCTCGTTTTCCATGCGGCGTCTCGATCGCATCGTACGCAACAGACCCAACCACAACCAGTGACATTCGTCTTGCATTGTAACTGGCCGGCATTTTCCTGCCGCTACAATACGCTTGTGCAATTCCTGATCGTCAGCGATCTTCATGCGAATTGGCATGCGCTGCGAGCGGTCCTCGCAGATGCTCAAGGAAAATTCGAACGGATTATCTGTTGCGGCGACTTGGTAGGGTACAACCCGCAGCCGGGTAACGTAGTCGAATGGGCACGAGCCAATTGCGCTTCGGTGATCCGGGGCAATCACGACAAGGTAGTTGCCGGGATCGATGCCCTTGAATGGTTCAATGACGCCGCTCAGATTGCCGCCCGCTGGACAATCGCGGAGCTCAACGAAGAGCGTCTCGATTATCTGCGCAAACTGCCGATGGGTCCGCTAAGGCTGGAGCACTTCCACATCTGCCACGGTTCTCCGCGGCATGAAGACGAGTACGTCACCACGGTTACCGAAGCCTCTCCCTGCTTTCGTCATCTCGATCTGCCCCTCGCCTTTTTTGGCCACACCCACTTACAGGGCGGATTTTTTTCGAGATACGGCCGAGTGAGCGGCATCCCCGCCGTTCGCAAAACGGAGAATGAATCGGTGCTCGCCCTCGAGCCTGACGTAGTTTACATGATCAATCCCGGATCCGTCGGCCAGCCCCGCGACGGCGACCCGCGCGCCGCCTATGCCATTTATGATTCCACTCAAAAATTGGTTTTTCTGCGCCGCGTCGAGTATCCCATCGGGAAGACCGCCGAAGAAATCAAGAAAGCCGGATTACCCGGGGTGCTCGCGTTCCGCCTCTTCCAAGGCTTCTGAAGCTTCGCTTTTTTCGATGGAATCGATCTGCACAAACGGCGCATTGCTGAGACCGCGATCGAAAAAACGCCTCAGCTTGTCCGCCGTGCCTCTTCCCACCACTCTTTCCAGTTCCCTGTCCGGCGCCTGCTTAACGCGCTCCATGCTGCCAAATGTCCTTAGAAGTTTTTCAACGGTCCTTTCTCCGATTCCGGGAGCATCGTGCAGCTCGGATGTCAATCGCTGGGCGTTTCGGCGCGTACGGTGGAAAGTGACCGCGAAGCGGTGCGCTTCATCCCGAATCGTTTGCACCAGATGGAGGATCGGCGAGAACTTGTCGAGGATAATCGGCTCGTCTTCCTGGCCATACACATAGATCCACTCTTCCCGCTTCGCGATGGATGCGAGCGGCTGATAGGTGATGCCGATTGCCTCGAGCGCCTCAGCCGCCGCGTGCAATTGCCCCAGACCACCATCCACCAGTACCAGACCGGGAAACGGCTGCTTCTCTTCCTGCAGTTTGGAATACCGGCGCGTGATCACCTCGCGCATCGAAGCGAAGTCGTCGTTGCCGGCCACCGTCCTGATAATGAACTTGCGGTAATCGGACTTCTTCATCTTGCCGTCTTCCCACGCCACCATGCTCGCCACTTTGTCGGTTCCCTGAATGTGTGAGATGTCGAAGCACTCGATCCGGCGCGGCGCCTCCGGCAGATTGAGAGCGTCCTGCAGCGCTTCCTGAATGGCCTTGGAAGAGGGCTTCAGCACCCGGAATCTCTGATCGAAACTGTGCTTGGCATTTGTCTCGACCAGAGCGAGCAAAGCCTTTTTCGTTCCGCGCTGCGGTGTGGCAATCTCCACTTTTTTCGCGCGCAGATCGGAAAGGAATTCTTCCAGCTCTTCGCGTCCTTCGAAATCGGCCGGCACGTGAATCCGGCCGGGAAGATATTGATGATTCAGGTAAAGCTGCTTCAGTAAAGCTTCAAAGAACTCCGCGGCATGAAAATCGGTCTGGTCTTCCCAGAAGAATTCGCGCCGGTCGACAATCTTGCCATTTCGAAGATGGAATAAGTTGACCGCCACTAACGGCGGTTCCGCGTGATAGGCAAAGATGTCGATGTCCTCGCCTTCGACGGCATCCATCTTTTGTTTCTGGTCCAGTTCGCGGACGGTAGACATCAGATTGCGAAGATGAGCCGCTTCCTCGAAACGCATTTCATCCGAAGCCGCGTGCATGCGCCCTTCCAGTTCTTCCGCAAGATCCCGATGCCGTCCCTCCAGGAATAGGCGCACATCCCGTACTGCCGCTGTGTAAGCCTCATTCGTGGTTAGCCCGGAAACGCAGGGACCCAGGCAGCGATGAATGTGATATTGCAGGCAGGGATGGGTATGCCTCCGCTCAAAATCGATTTTGCAGGAAGGAATCTTGAAATGACGGTGAATAAAATGAACTAGCCGATGGGCCAGGTTGCCCGGGAAAAAAGGGCCATAATAACTTGCCCCGTCCTTCAAAATGCGGCGCGTCACATACACGCGCGGATATTTCTCGTTGGTTAGCTTGACATAAGGAAAGGTCTTATCGTCCCGCAGTAAGACGTTGAACCTCGGCTTATATTGCTTGATTAGATTGTTTTCAAGAGCGAGCGCCTCCTTGTTGTTATCAACTTCAATAAAGTGAATGTCGCGCGCTTCGGCAATCAGGCTGCCGGTTTTCGATTCAGCCAGCCTGTCTTCGTTGAAATAGCTCCTCACGCGGCTGCGAAGGTTCTTCGCTTTGCCTACATAGAGGACTGTTCCGCCTGCATCTTTGTAGAGGTAAACGCCTGGCTGGGCGGGAAGCTGTGCTACTTTCTCGCGAAGGTGGATCGTTCTCTCGCTGAGAGGCGCGGAATCGTCCAGTTCCATTCGGCGGTTATAATTCAATTGTGACACGCGCGTTGTTCCTTGCCTGTCTCACTATTCTGTTAACCGGTGTTCTGCTATGCGGGCCGGCCTATGCCTTGCAGTCGCAGAGCAATCCGCAGCAGCCACATCAACCTAAATCGGCGCAGCAGCCGGCCGCAAACTCGCCGACTGCGCAGCAATCTCCCGATGACGAAGCGCTACCCCCGGAAGACGATGAATCGGTCGCGCCCAAAGTTTATCCGCTCGATCCTCTGGAGTCGGCCCGCAACATCAAAGTGGGCGACTTCTACATGCATCAGGGCAAACCCGCCGGATATCGCGCCGCTCTTGGCCGCTATGAAGATGCGACCAAGTACAATCCCAGCTCCGCCGAAGCGTTTTTCAAACTGGGTGAGGCGGAAGAGAAACTGAAGAACAAGAACGCCGCAAAAATAGCGTTCGAGAGAGTGATCCAGCTCGCTCCTGATTCTAAGTTAGCGCATGAGGCGAAAAGGAAAATCGGCAATAAGAGTTAACTGACGAGCTTCCAGGCTTACGCGAACTGGCCTTCCAATTCGGCTGGAAGTTGGTAAGACACGTTCTTGACGAGCAGCACAACCTTTCCGGCAAACTGCTTGACCGCCTGATTCAGCCGATGCCGCTCCGCGTTATTCTCCGGTACAATGCAGCCGTCGCTGCCTTTCGGACCCGAGCCATGAATGAAAAAGTCATCTCCCCGTCCGTGAGGAATCGGGAGAGGGGAGAACGGGGAGCGTATCGCCCGAGCGTCGGCAGATCTCGTCAGTTGGATGCATTCTTTGAACAGATGATGATTGGCAATGTAGTGGCATGAATAATGACCGGGCGGAAGTGTGCCGCCGCGCTGTTTGTAATTGCCGTGAGCATCCTTAATTTCACGGGTAGTGGCCAAGTGACTCGACAGATTTGGCGCTTGGTTGTACAGATATTGAGCGGCGAGCTTAGCATCGACCCCGGCTTTGTGGCCGCGGCTGCCACCTGAGTATGCCTTCATGTGAAAGGGCGGCTGCTTCCCGATCGTTCCGGATAAAACTTCCAGAGCGGCGTCGTAGACCAATTCTGCTGTTTGTGTAGCCGGTTGCATCGTCATCGTAGCTTATCTTCCTGATGCGATATGTGAAACGAATCGTAGCAAATAGCGCGGCCTCCTGGACCTCCAAAAGCGAAGAGGGCTTCGCCCCCTTCGCGCTTTCCCCATCCAAGGGAAAAGCATCAAAATTCAAGGCAATTCCCCTACGCAACGGCACCCGATAACGGGGTCACCGTAGCCAGGAGCGCCCCTGTAACGGTACGAAAAGCGGACGATCTGTGGATAGCTGAGCCAAGAGCCCCCGCGCCCGACGCGAAATTGGCCGCCGGGAGGCCCTAGCGGATCCTGAGTCTCACTTTTCGCGTAATATCCAGCATCGTACCAGTCTGCTGTCCAGTCGTAGACGTTTCCCAGCATGCCGTATAGCTTCCACGCATTCGGCTGCTTCAGTCCCACCCCATGTACAAAGTTTCCATTCTCAAACAGCTTCTGTGCATAAGTCTTGGCGTCTTGTTTCCAAAGTGCCGTGCTGTCAATCCGTTGGTTTCCGCTATTATCGCCATACCATGCAATGGAATCCAGGTCGCCGTAGCGCGCTGCCGTTGTTCCGGCCCGTGCGGCATATTCCCACTCGGCTTCTGTCGGCAAACGCATCGCCGCCCATTCGCAAAAGCTTTTCGCCTCATCCCACGTCATCATCCCCGCGGGCATATTCTCGTCCCCTGCTTCGTTCCAATTCTTCTCCCCGAGGCCGTCCGCCGTCGGCAATGCCGTCGTTCCCGTCGCAATCCGGTATCGCTTCCACGCCCCAACCGTCACCGCAGTCTGGCCTATCCAGAACCCCTTTGTTAGTGTTACCTGGTGCGGCGGCTTCTCCTCGTCGAAGCACTCACTGTCGCCGGGCGAGCAGCCCATCGTGAAACTGCCCGGTGGTATCCAAACATAGCGCTGGCCATCTTTCGGGCTGATTCGCACAGTGCCGGCCGCTAGCTTGGCTACCGACTCAGCCCTCGCGGCCGACGTTGCCGCTGGTGCGGGCGCGGGCGCCGCTGGCGAAGGCTTCGGCGCCAATTTCCTGAGCGTGGCGATCAACGAGGCGTCGGCGCCGGCTTGGCGCAGCTCCTTTTCCGTCTTCGGCGTTAGCTCAAAATCGATGCCTTTGTTCTGTGCCAGCTCCGCTACTCGCGATGCCGGAACATCGTTCTTCAAAAGGTAGATCAGATCTGCCTCCTTCAGCGGCTTCGGATTCTGCCAGGCGTATGCTCGCAGAGCCAAGAAGCCTGGAATTGCGGCCAGAACAAATGCCAAGAAGATGTTTTTCATCCCGCTGAATCCTATTGGCTCACCCTTTGCTCCGCCGCTCTCGCTTTTTGGGCGCGTTCGATTCTGGTCTGCAGTGTTGCATTGTTCGGTGCTGCATCCAAACCCTTCCGATATTCAGCCATCGCGTCATCATATTCTCCGCGATTATAGAGGAGATCCCCCAGAGCCATGGCCGCCTTGATCTTACTTGCGACTTCCGGAGCGCTCTTTGTAGGGCTCTGGCTGGGCACGGGTTGTTGCGTCATCGGCGGCGGGGGCGGCGTCGGCGTCTGCTTCCGCACCTCCGGATTCGCAGTAGCCGCTGTCTCGCGATGTTGCTCGACCGGCCCTGTCTGAGTCTTCGTACGAAGCGCATACCAGGCCACGGCCGCCATGGCCACCACAAAGATCGCTGCCGCGGCCCAGATCGGCCAGACATTCCGCGGCGCGACGACTTTCAGCCTTGTCGGCACCGGCTCAGCCAACCTCGGCTCCCGGGCTTCGTCGGCGACCGCGCTCGTCGTGGAGATCGCCTTGGAAAATTCGCGGGCGAATTCCGGCGCGGTGGGATAGCGCTCCTCGCGATTCTTCTTCAGTGCCTTCATCACCACCTCCTCCACCTTCGGCGAGATCTCGAGGTCGGGCCGGGTCGCCCGAAACGGCGGCGGAGGCTCAATCAGGTGCTTTCCTATGTAGGCCATCGGCGTGTCCGCCTGGAATGGCAGGCGGCCGGTGATCATTTCGTATACCACAATCCCCAGCGAATAGATATCGGATCGTCCGTCCATCTCCTCGCTTCGCATGCCCGCGGCTTGCTCAACGGACATATAGGTGGGCGTGCCTATGGCAAGCCCGGTCATTGTGTGGGTGGTCGATTCGCGCATTTTGGCGATGCCGAAATCGACAATCTTTATCAGCGGCTGGCCCTCATCGTCATGGGTCAGGAAAATATTGTCGGGCTTCAAATCGCGGTGAATGATTCCAAGCTTGTGTGCCGCGTTCAGCCCGCGCGCCGCCTGCTGCAGGATCTCCGCTGTTGCTTCCAAAGGTAGCGAGCCTCGGCGCTTCAAGGTCTGGCGCAGCGACTCGCCTTCCAGGTATTCCATCGCGATGTAAGGAGAGCCGTCATCTGTCTGGCCGCGTTCGTATACAGTTACTACGTTCTGATGGCGAATGCGTCCGGTGGATGACGCCTCATCCTGGAAGCGTTGGAGGAATTCGGGATCTTCCAGAAGCTTGCGGCGCAGAACTTTGAGCGCTACCGATCGGTTTCCCACGTTAAGCTGCTCCGCCAGGAAGACCGTGCCCATGCCGCCCTCACCCAGCCGCCGCATGATCCGATAGCGGCGCGAAAGGCCCACCGCCAGCTCGAACTGGGTCGCTTCGAACGGAGGGGGCAAAGGGGTCGCATCCCGAGGACAGAAATCCATGTCATCGGCATAACTACGCTGGCAAGCGGGACAATTCCGCATGAAAGCCGATCAATCTTCAGACCGCACTAGATGGTTGTTCTGTTGAAAGAGAGCCTATGAGAACATTTGTGTGGCAGAATGGTTTATGCCATTCGTCACGAAGCGGCAACCATTGAGTCTGTCG
>Ga0208480_1000027_pt1 | contig 56903 bp, 51 predicted proteins | sample NGESurshal092012_4_FD_184485 | JGI IMG/M metagenome (GOLD analysis project Ga0208480, IMG submission 184485) | Arctic peat soil microbial communities from Barrow, Alaska - NGEE Surface sample F53-1 shallow-092012 (SPAdes) | ecosystem: Environmental > Terrestrial > Soil > Wetlands > Peat ... | reverse complement strand
GTGCGCCCGGACTCCTTCTCATACCAGCGAAAGGCGGGCATGTCCCAGTTGCTGCCGAGCAGCAGGCCCGCCTGGCTCGCCCCGGTTTGAGAGGACAGGTCGCACTCCCAGCCGAACATGCGATGAGAGCCATCCGATAGCCAGCGCGCGATCGTGGGAGTGTGCCCGTCGCGGATCGCCTCGCGCAGCACTTGCTCGCCCAAGCCGTCGATCTCGAACAGGATCACCCCGGGAACCTCCGTGTGGTTGCGCCGGCGCGTGCGTCTTACTCGCCTGCGCACGATCCTCGAGTGGCGAGCGTCGCCGTCGACGTCGAGCAGCGGCGCCACGACCATCGAGACGAGCGCGAGGCAGAACGCGATGGTGAGGTCTGTCCAGAAGGACGGTGTCTTGCCGTCCACCGCATAGAAGGCGAGCGCGACCATCCCGGCGCTGAGGGCCAGCGAGCCGATCCCGAACGTGACGATCGTCAGCGGCAGCGCGATCCGTATGACAAGCGGCCACAGGACCGCGTTGATGATCGCCATCGTGGCGGCGACCAGGATGGCGGCGTCGAAGGAGAGAGTGTCACGACCCGATAGCAGCGCGGTCACGGCCACGAGCACCAGCGCTTGGACGATCAGCATCGCCGCTGTTCTCGAGCAGAACCCCAACAACCTCCGCACGCCGTTCAGACGGCGCCGGCGGTCGTGCTCATCGATCGCCGAAACGGTCACTGCTAGCTTGCGCTGATGGTCGATGACGCGGATTCTGTCCGCCGTGCAGACACAGCCGCAGACCGTATCGTCTTCTTGGGGCACGCCACGGTCCTGGTCGAATTGGAGGGGCTGCGCCTACTCTTCGATCCATTCTTGCGCGGGCGTGTCCTGCATCTGCGCCGCCAGGTTCCACCGGTCCGCGAAAGCGTGTTCGCCGGCCCGGATGTGGTGCTGATCTCACACTCCCATCACGACCACCTCGACCTGGCCTCACTGCGGCGTCTGGGTCGCGAGACGCGCCTGATAGTGCCCAGCGGAGCGGGTCCGTGGCTCGTTGGCAAGGGGTTTGCCAACGTCTCGGAGATGGACGTGGGTGAGGTCCTGAAAGTGGGTGGGCTCGAAGTCACGGCGGTCGCGGCTCACCACAACGGGAGGCGCCTCGGCGGCCTGCAAGCCAAGGCGCTCGGTTATCTGGTTGCCGGCAGGCATGTCGTCTATTTCGCCGGAGATACCGAAATATTCGCGGGTATGGGCAGCTTCTCGCCTGAGCCCGACGTCGCATTGCTGCCGGTCGCGGGTTGGGGTCCGAAGTTGGGACCTGGCCACATGGATTCGCTGCAAGCGGCTCAGGCCCTCGAGTTGCTGGAGCCGCGACTTGCGATACCCATACATTGGGGCACACTGCTACCGATCGGGTTCGCCCGCAACTACCGCGCGCGCCTTGGGGACCCCCCGCGCTTGTTCGCCGAGCATGCCGCGCGCCTCACGCCAAGTGTCGAGGTGCGCGTCCTGGTGCCCGGCCAGGAGACAGAGCTGCCCGAGCCTTCGTCACACGATTCCAAGGAAAGTTGACTGGGTCGGAGGCGGGCATCGGGGGTCGTGGTTGAGGGTTACACTCGGTGGGAGTGCTCGATCGGTCCTCGGTTCAGCGGAGATCGGATCGATTTTGGCCAGTAGCGGCGACCAAATTGAGGAGGAGCCATGAGCAGCAGCGACGAAGTGGAGCTCGGTCCTGTCGACGTCGTGGTGATCGGCTACCCGCCGGATGCGCCCCGCACGGGAGAGGCGATTCCCCTGTTCGTGGATTTGGTGGATCGTGGAATCATCAGAGTGCTCGACGTGCTCATGGTCCAGAAGGACAGCGAGGGCAACGTCTCGGGTCTCGAGATCACCGACCTCGACGGCGATGGGGTCGACGATCTGGTGGTCTTCGCCGGTGCGCGCACGGGCATGCTCGGCCAGGAGGATGCCGCCACCGCGGCAGGCGCACTCCAACCAGGCGAGGCAGCATTGCTGATTTGCTTCGAGAATGCCTGGGCGGCGCCGTTTGCAAGCGCCGTGCGTCGCAACGGGGGCAGGGTGCTCGCGTTCGAGCGGGTCGCCGCACAGGACGTCCTCGACACCCTCGACGCGCTCGATCGCGCATCCTGAAAACTGAAAGGGGTATTCAAAAATGCCACTACTTCGCACGATGGCTCGCACAGCGGTCATCGCCGGCACCGCCACCAACGTATCCAACCGTGTGAGCCGTCGCCAGGAAGGACGCTGGGCAAACCAAGAACAGCAACAGCAGGCTTCCGCGCCACCGCAGCAGACATATGCGCCGCCGCCGCCGGTCGCCGAAGCCGACCCGATCGAGCGCCTGAAGGAGCTGGCGCAACTACACGAGTCGGGCGTGCTCACAGATCAGGAGTTCGCTGACGCCAAGGCAAAGATCCTCGGCTAGACAGCTCTCCAAGGCAGCCACTCGCCGGCGCGCGGATCGCGCGCCGGCTCGCCGTGGCGAGGTCGAGTAGCTCGGCTCAGACGGTGGTCTTGGGCTCGCCGAGAACGGCGAGTCCGTGAATCACGATCAGGCAGATGGCAAAGATCCCAAGCGACCAGAACGGGTATGCCCCGCCGATCGACAGCAGCGCGCCGACGGCTCCGATCGTAGCCGCGATGATCCCGACGACACGCCCGTAGGCACCACCGCCGAATAGTGAAAGCGCCGCGGTCAGCTGAATTACACCGAGGATGATCGTGATCCAGCCCCATGTGTGCAGGCTTGCGAACACATACCGGTTGTCGTTGACGAAGAAACTTGCATTGCCGATGGCGGCGATGCCGTAGATGATGTTGATGGTCCCGGCTACCAGCAACAGGATGCCGGCGAACAACGCACTGCCTACCCCTCGCATACGCACTCCTTCCGTAACGGTGTCTTGTGGCACCTGTCACGAGATTCTATGCAAGTGATTGGAATCCTGTCCGTCGAGTTGCGCTCAGGATGTACGGCGTCGAGCATTTCGGCGCGGCGTAGTAGCTGAACGCGTAAACAACGTCCTCTGCGTGGGCTCAATATCCGGGATTTGTCTTGGCCCGCTTGCGGTCTGACTCGTGCAGGCGCCCCTTCTTCTCGAGCGTCGCGCACGCTTCGAGGATGTCCGCTCCGAGCGTCGCCACGAGCGAATGCCCAAGTGTTTGCTTGACAAGCGCACGCATGATCTTCACATGCTCGGCATTCGGCGGCAGGGTATAGGCGGGCACCATCCAACCGCGCTCGGCCGCCAGCTGGGAGGCGACGTCGAACTCGTCATAGTGGTGCTCGCCTTCCAACTGGAAGGCGACGAGCGGCAGTTGCTCGTCCTGCTCTGTGCCGATCAGGGCGAACTCGCCGCAATCGACTATCTCCTTTGCGAGCAGGCGCGCGTTGTACTGCATCGTCTCCATGATGTAGCGGTAGCCGTCATGCCCGTAGCGCACGAAGTTGTAGTACTGCGCGAGCACCATCGCCGAGCCGGTCGAGAAGTTCAGTGTGAACGTCGCATCGCGCTTGCCGAGGTAGTTCTCGTAGAAGACGAGGTCTTCGGGCAGGTCGCTCTTCTCCCTGAAGACGAGCCAGCCGATGCCGGGGTAGACCAGGCCGAACTTGTGACCGGACACGTTGATCGAGCGGACTTGCTCCAAGCGGAAGTCCCACTCGGTGTGCGGATAGAGGAAGGGCCAGACAAAGCCGCCGCTGGCAGCGTCCACGTGCAGGGGCACGTTCAGACCCTTCTCGTTCTTGAGCTGGACCAGGTAGTCGTTGATCCCGGTAATGTCGTCGGAGTGTCCGGTGAAGGTCGTCCCGAGCACGGCGGCGACGCCGATCGTGTTCTCATCGACGTGCGGCTCTATGTCCTCGGCGCCGATCGTGTACTTCTCAGGAGCGAGCGGCACGATACGCGGCTCGACATCGAAGTAGCGACAGAACTTCTCCCACACGACGTGCACGTCACCGCCGAACACGAGATTTGGCCGATCGACGGCCTTGCCTTCGCTCTGGCGGCGGTCGCGCCACTTCCACTTCAGCGAGAGCGCGCCGAGCATGATCGCCTCCGAGGAGCCTTGCGTGCGCGCCCCGGTCGTCTCGCCGGGAGCGTTGAAAAGGTCGGCGAGCATGCGGATGCAGCGCTGCTCGATCTCGGCCGTCTGGGGATACTCGGCGTGGTCGATGAAATTGGTGTGCAGCGACCCGGCGATCAACTGCTCGGCCTCGGGCTCCATCCAGGTTGTGACGAAAGTCGCCAGGTTGCGCATCGGCTGGCCGTCGAGCAGCACCTCTTCGCCGACAAGCCCGAGCGCATCCTCGGCCGGCATGCCGCTCTTGGGCAGCTTGTTGTCGGGCGCGGGCTCGAGCCGGTAGCGGTTGCCGTACTCGCTCTCGAGCTTCTGGATCCGGCGGCCTGTCAAGTCGGGTGGGGTCGCCTGCGTCTGCGGGGGTCCTGGCTTCTGGTTGGACGGCACAGTCATCCTCCTCCTCGGAGTCGCGCGTCGGGGGCGAATCGCCTGCGCTCAGCATAAGCGCTGGGCACCTTCCTCGCACAGCATGCGCCTGCTTGGTATCCAACGCTTTGCCTCCGTGCTTTTGCTCCATCCAGTGCTTCGCTGCACCCGGCGCGTCGCTCTACCTCGCACGGCGCCCCCATCTACAAGCCTCGCTCCATCCTGAAGCCATGTGACCCGTAAGATCACGCTACATGGCGACTGAACAGGAGCCGAGATCCTGGCAAGAACGGCTGCACCCGAGGCGGATCCTGATCGGCGCGCTGCTCATCGTCGTGATCGGCGCCGGCGCGACGCTGGCGGGCTGGGACATGGCAAGCTGGTTCAAGCACGTCTGGGACACGCTCAGGAGGATCCCGCTCGCCGACGTGATTGCGGCGATCGTGCTGATCAGCCTGCAAACGACCGCCACCGCCTACGCCTGGTATTCGATCCTGCGCTACGGATATCCCGACTCCGAAGTGCGCTGGATCCAGGTTTTGGCCTGCTACGCGGCCGCCGTCGCGCTCAACTCCGTCCTACCGGCGAACATCGGCACGCTGGCGATGCTGTTGATGTTCACGACGATCATCGCGGCCGCGACATTCGCCGGGGTGCTGGCGGGGATGGCGGTGCAGAAGATCTTCTTCACGCTGATCGGCGCCTTTTGCTACCTGTACCTGTTCCTGACGGTCGGCGGCTCCTTCTCTCTACAGCTGGGGTTCGTAAGCGAACACCCGTGGGCGACAGCGATCCTGCTCGCCGGGACAGCGATGCTCCTGTTCATGGTTGGCCGTGTGCTTCATAGACGCGTCGAGCAGTGGTGGGAGCAGGCGAAGGTCGGCGCGCAGATCCTCGTTCATGTCCGCGCGTTCCTTGGTCGCGTCGTCCTCCCGGAGGCGATCGCGTGGGTCGCGATGCTTGGCACGATCGCCGTGTTCCTCTCGGCTTACAACATCCCGGTCAGCTTCCATATTTTGATGCGCGTGGTAGCAGGTAACTCGATTGCAAACGTCAGTTCGGTGACGCCTGGCGGCGCCGGTGTGGTGCAGGGCTTCAACGTGCTCTCGCTGAAGGGGATAACCAGCACCTCCAACGCGACGGCATACTCGGTGGCACAGCAATTGGTGACAACCGCCTGGGGCATCCTCTTTGCGATCGTGCTGCTCGTCAGGGCATTCGGTTGGTCAGACGGCAAGACGCTTGTCGCGCAGTCCTACAGCCAGGCCCGCGAGAAGAACGCCGAGCGCGCTGCAGCTCGCAAAGCCAAGCACCATGCGAGCGCCCCCGGATGATCGGCCTACGGGATACGGCGTGGCTCGTCGCGACGAGTAGAGAGGTAGCCCCGACCAATGATCCGTCGCTCCAGCGACAGCAAAGCTAGCGAGGTCCTGGGCTGGTTGTTGATAGGGGAACATCAAGGCAGGATGGAGCCAAGATCCATATTCTAGCTGTAGTAGAAATTCCAGAATTCGACAGCTATCGTTATTATTGGAATTCTAAGGAGAAGTCAAATCAGCTTGCCTTGGATGCGCCGAAGATCTTGATTCTCGCGGCGCGCGTTTCTGGCCAAATCTTCAGTACTGTAAGACGCGCTTCGTACGGAGAAAGTACGGGTCTATCGCCTCGCCGCTCCCGGTATGGGACCGGATAGGCGACGAGGCGTAGATCCGGCATGCCAAGGGGGCCTGTCCAGTGGCTTGGGCAGGCCCTCCTTTGTGTTGCGCGTGAAAATCTAGCGGATTTGTTCGGAACGTTCGCACAGGGGCGTCTGTCGGTTTTCGGAGCGATGTCTAGGGGATCTCACGGGGGTCTCACGAGGACTTCGAAGATGAGTACCTTACCAGGACGTATATGCATGTGACGTAATTGCTCTGGACGTGGATAGTCGTGACGTAGATGGTTGGGTGGATGCCCAAGACTCCATCTCGAGCCACGAAGGTCCTCGGTGAACGGATTCGTGCTCGGCGAAAATCTCTTGGTATCAGCCAGGAAGCCGCGGCTGAGCTGGCTGGCGTCCATTGGACCTTCCTTGGGCAGGTCGAGAGGGGCCGACGTAACCTGAGCTTTCACAACTTGCTGAAGATTGCCTCTGGACTGGGCGTTGACCCGGCTGAGCTTGTGCAAGGACTGGCGTCGCCCGATCGAGAGATCCCCGAGTAGAGACGGGCGAGCCTCTCAGCTCAACTCACCTCAAAAATGTCGCCGACCGGGGGCGCGTGGGGATGTCGTCGGGCAACCGTAGGAATGCCCTCGGTCGCTCTCTCGCCGATGCGTGACTTCAGCTCATCGGGGAAGGGGCCGGCCGTCGAGCGTCGAACAGTCCCAGATGGAGCTCTCACTTCCCTTTCCACGCCGGCTGACCAGCGGTCGTGTTCCTCCTGGCGCCGGGCTCGAGAGGCGCGGCGGCGATGGCCCGCGTGCATATGCGCGACGGACGCTAGGACGGCTTTGGGGCGATCGGGCCGCCGTGCGCGTGACGGTCGTTCTACTGCTGGTGCCGGCGCTGCTCGGCGGCGGCTGGTTGTGGCTGCGCGGCTCCTCGCTCGTCGCAGTGGAGCACGTGCACATATCGGGCGTGCACGGGCCAGAGGCGATCGAGATCAGGGCGGCGCTCGCGGACTCCGCTCGGCGCATGACCACGATGGACTTCAACGCAGGCGCGCTGCGCTCGGCGCTTGCCTCCTATGCGATCGTCGCCGGCGTGCGGGTCAGGACGAGCTTCCCGCACACCGTCAGCATTTCGGTGAGCGAGCGCCCGCCGGTCGCCGAGCTCGTCTCCGCCGGGCAGCGTACGGCTGTCGCGGCCGATGGGACCGTGCTCGGGCCGGCGCTCTCGTCGAGCTCGCTGCCGAGCGTGAGCAGCTCGGTCGAGCCGGCGCCGGGAGCGCGTCTCGGGGAATCGGCAGCGCTGGCAGCGGTCACCGTGCTCGGCGCAGCGCCGGCGCCGCTTGCTCGATACGTGACGCGCGTCTTCGAGGGTCCCGAAGGGCTCACGGTGACGATGCGCAGCGGGCTGCTCGTCTACTTTGGCAACGACACCCGCCCGCACGCAAAGTGGCTGTCGCTCGCGCGTGTGCTCGTCTCGCCCAGCTCGGCCGGTGCCCTGTATATCGACGTGCGACTGCCCGAACGTCCGGCGGCCGGGTTCTCCGCCGGTTCGGCTTCGGGTTCGACCACGAGCTCCTCGACCGGCAGCGCGCCCCCGCAGACCGGCTCGTGCCCTTCAGGGTGCACATCCGAACCCACCGCGGCCGCGCTCGCTGCAAGCCTTGCCAACGCAGTCGGTGGCAGCAGCACTGCTTCCTCGGGTTCGACCACGGCCGAAAGCGAAAGCGCCACGAAAGAAAGCGAAAGCACCTCGACCACCGCCGGCTCCTCGAGCGGCGAAGCCGGCTCGTCCGCATCTACTGCCGGCGCTGCGTCGAGCTCTGGCTCGGGAGAAGCCTCGACATCGTCCGCCACAGAAGCCACAGAAGCCACAGAAGGCGCCGGCGAAAGCGGCTGACGCAGTATCAACCTCGACTCGAGGGTTACTGGTATGGAAGGCCAATTCTCAAGTGAGAGTGGAGGGTTGGCGGTTCTGCAACGAATGTTGCGAGAGTGAGGGTTGTTGTTGACAGGGCGAAGTTCCCTGCATAACTTGCGTATTCTGAAGGCTCGCCTCGCAACGTGGGGCAAACCTTAAACAACTACTTGAAGGCTCGGACATCATGGAGAGCGGCGGCAGTTACCTGGCGGTCATCAAGGTCGTAGGCGTTGGCGGAGGCGGGACCAACGCGGTCAGCCGCATGGTCGACGCAGGGCTTCGCGGCGTGGAGTTCATCGCCGCCAACACCGATGCGCAGGCGCTCGCGATGTGCGACGCCGACATCAAGCTGAACATCGGCCACGAGTCCACCAAGGGCCTCGGCGCCGGCGCCAACCCCGATGTCGGCTTCGGCGCGGCGGCCGAGTCGCGCGACGACATCAAGGAGGCGCTGAAGGGCGCCGACATGGTATTCGTGACCGCAGGCGAGGGCGGAGGCACCGGCACAGGTGCGGCGCCGGTGATCGCCGAGATCGCCAAGAACGAGATCGGTGCGCTGACCGTCGGGGTGGTCACCAGGCCCTTTGATTTCGAGGGCTCCCAGCGCGGGCGCCAAGCGGTCGAGGGCATCGAGCGCCTGCGCGAGGTCGTCGACACGCTGATCGTGATCCCCAACGAGAAGCTGCTCGCGGTCGTCGAGCGACGCACCTCGATGCTCGACGCGTTCCGCGAGGCCGACAACGTGCTGCGCCAGGGCGTGCAGGGCATCACCGACCTGATCACGATCCCCGGCCTGATCAACCTCGACTTCGCCGACGTGCGCACGATCATGCACGACGCCGGCTCGGCCCTGATGGGAATCGGCACCGGTAGCGGCGAGGCCCGCAGCGCCGACGCCGCCCGGGCCGCGATCTCCTCGCCGCTCCTGGAAGAGTCCGTCGACGGCGCCACCGGCATCCTCCTGAACATCACAGGCGGCAAGGATCTCGGCCTGTTCGAGGTCAACGACGCCGCCGAGATCATCCAGAACGCCGCCGACCCCAACGCCAACATCATCTTCGGCGCGGTCATCGACGAGGCGATGGGCGACGACGTGCGCGTCACTGTGATCGGAACAGGCTTCGACCATCGTCCCGGGCGGGCCGTGCGTGGCGATCGCAAGCGCCGCGAGGGCGGGCGCCCGGATCGTGGCCCACGCATCGACGATCGTCAGCGCTCGGCGCTCGAGATCTCCGACGACGACATCGACGTTCCGCCGTTCTTGCGCTGATGTTTGTAGTTCACCCCCGCACATGTGCGGGGGTGCCGAGGGCGCATGCGCCCTCGGACGAGAAGCCGCATGCGGCTTCTCGCGGACGGTGCATGCACCGTCCGAACAGCAACCAGATGTGCTGTCGATAGTCTGCGCGCGTGCGCCGCACCCCTCTCTACGACCGCCACGTCGCGGCCGCAGCAAAGCTCGTCGACTTCGCCGGCTGGGAGATGCCCGTCCAGTACCCAGACGGCGTGCGCGCCGAGCACATGGCGGTGCGTGAGCGCTGCGGCATCTTCGACGTCTCGCACATGGGCGAGATCGAAACGGTCGGGCCGGGCGCCGAGGCGCTGTTGCAGCGACTGCTCTCGAATGACGTTTCGAAGATCGCGCTCGGCGGCGCGCAGTACAGCGTGCTGTGCGACGAGCAGGGCGGTGTGATCGACGACCTCTTCACCTATCGCCTGGAGCCAGAGCGCTACGTGACCGTCACCAACGCGTCAAATCACGAGCGCGACTTTGCCTGGTTTCGCGTTCACGCCGGCGATTTCGACGCCGAGCTGCACGACCGCCTCGACGACTACGCGATGCTTGCAGTCCAGGGTCCGCTGGCGCGCGAGATCGTGCAGGCAGTCTCGGATGCTCCTTTGCCGGCTCGTATGACCACGGCTACACGGCGGCTTGCCGGCGCAGAGGCGCTTGTGTGCGGCACTGGATATACGGGTGAGGATGGCGTTGAGCTGCTGCTCGCGCCCGGCGATGCGCCGGCGCTTTGGGACGAGCTGTGCCGGCGTGGCGCCGTGCCGGCGGGCTTGGCAGCACGCGACACACTGCGCCTGGAGGCCTGCTTTCACCTCTACGGCAACGATCTGAGCCTCGAGCGCAACCCGATCGAAGCGGGCCTTGGCTGGTGCTGTCGTGAGGACACCAATTTCATCGGCGCTGATTCGATCCGCGCGGCGCGCGCGGCCCTGTCTTCTCCTGGCGCTTCAGCATCTGTGGAGCCGGTCCTCGGCCCTGCCGGGACGCGCCCGCAGAAGCTCGTCGCGTTTGCGATCGACGGTCCCGGAATCGCCCGCCAAGGCAACTCGATCGAGGGCGGGGGTGTGGTGACGAGTGGCACGCTCTCGCCCAGTTTGGGCGTCGGCATCGGCATGGCCTATGTTCCCGCCGAGCACTCAGCTCTCGGCACCGTGCTCCAGATTGACGTCCGTGGCAAGATTCGCCCGGCGATCGTCAAGCAGAAGCCGCTCTATCGAAAGGCCAGTTGAAATGTCGAGCTACCCGGACGACCTGCTCTACCACCCAGAACACGATTGGGCGCGCATAGACAGCGAGGATCCCAACGTCGCCATGCTCGGGATCACGTGGTTCGCCCAGGACGCGCTCGGCGAGGTGGTGTTCTTCGATCCCCCTTCGCCCGGCACGATCGTCCACAAGGACGAGCCATACGCCGAGGTCGAGTCGGTCAAGGCGGTCTCCGATGTCGTTGCGCCATTGTCCGGCGAGATCGTGGAGGTCAACGAGAAGCTCGCCGACGCTCCGAACGCGATCAACGACGACCCTTACGGCGAGGGCTGGCTGGTGAGGGTGCGTATGTCAGATCCCACCGAGCGCGACGCGCTGCTGGACGCCGACGCCTACAGCGCGACGCTCGGCGCCTGACGGCGCCGTCGCGCCCAGCGGCTACGCTCATCATTACTTGACCCAGTACACCTCAGTCACCGACAGCGACCTCGCGGCGATGCTCGCGGCGATCGGGGTCTCCTCTGTGCAGGAGATCTTCGACCGTCAGATCCCGCAGGAGGTTCGACTCGGTCGTCCGCTCGAGTTGCCTGACGGCAAGAGCGAGCAGGAGGTCTACGAGCACATGCGTGCGCTGGCGGCGGGCAACGTCAGCGCCGAGGACGAGCTCTGTTTTCTCGGCGCCGGCATGTACGACCACTATGTGCCTTCGATCGTCGACATGCTGATGGAGCGCTCGGAGTTTCTGACGCCCTACACCCCATACCAGCCCGAGATCTCCCAGGGCGGCCTGCAGGTGATGTTCGAGTACCAGACGGCGATCTGCGAGCTGACGGGACTGCCGGTGTCAAACGCCTCGGTGTACGAGGGGCCGAGCGCGGTCGCCTCGGCCGGCTATCTGGCGAAGCTGCACAATGGCCGCAAGCGCTTCGTCGTCTCAGCGGGGTTGCACCCGCACACGCTCGCCACGCTGCGCACATACGCGCACGGCTACGGGATCGAGGTCGTCGAGGTTCCTCTGGCAGGCGGTGTCACAGACCCCAGTGTGTGGGCTGAGGCGATCGACCAGGACACGAGCGCGGCGATCTTCGCCCAGCCCAACTTCTACGGTGCCGTCGAGGACGCCGCGGCTCTGTCTGCCGCTGCGAAGGAGGCGGGCGGCGAGCAGCTCGTCACGATCGCCCAGGTGGACCCGATCGTGCTCGGTGTGCTCGCCCCGCCTGGGGAGTGCCGGGTGGACGTGGCTGTGGGGGAGGGCCAGTCGCTCGGCAATCGCCTGGACTACGGCGGCCCATCGTTTGGCTTCTTCGCGGCGCGCGAGGACTATCTGCGCCGCATGCCCGGTCGCATCGCGGGGGAGACGATCGACGTGGACGGCCGCCGCGGCTTCGTGCTCACGCTGCAAACGCGCGAGCAGCACATCCGCCGCGAGAAGGCCACTTCCAACATTTGCACCTCACAAGCGCTCAACGCGCTGGCGGGGGTGGTCTACCTGTCGTGGCTGGGCCGGCGGGGATTCGTGGAGCTGGGAGAGCTGCTGCTGAGGCGTACCCACTATGCGCGCGAGGAGCTGTGCGCGCTCGATGGCGTCTCGCCACTGCACTCACAGCCGGTGGTGCGCGAGTTCGCTGTGCGCCTCGACGCGGATGTGGCAGCTGTTCGCCGGTATTGCGCTGCCGCAGGTGTCAACCCAGGGGCGGACCTTTATGCGCTCACGGGTCGCGAGGAGGACCGCGGAGGTTTGCTCGTGGCGATCACCGAGCGGCGCTCGCGCGCCGACATCGACACGCTCGCACAAGTGCTTGGAGAGGGGGTCGCGGCCGAGCGGCTCACTACCGGCGACGCCGGCCGCGGGGTCGAGGTGGGAGCAAGCGCATGAGACCACCGACCCAGAGCACCGACACACCCCTCCAGAGAGAGCCCGCCGTCACGATCTTCGAGCGCGGCGCGCCCGGACGGCGCGCGTTCCAGTGTCCTACGCTGGACGTCCCCGATGTGCGGGTGGAGGAGCTGCTGCCGGCGCACCTGCGTCGCGTCGAGCCGCCACGCCTACCCGAGGTCTCAGAGCCCGAGATCGTGCGCCACTACGTACGCCTCTCCAAGCGCAACTTCGATCTGGACTCCGGCTTTTACCCGCTCGGCTCGTGCACGATGAAGCACAACCCGCGCCTGCACGAGCGCGTGGCGGCGCTGCCCGGTCACGCCCGGTTGCATCCCTTGCAGGACCCCGAGCGCGCCCAGGGCGCCTTGGAGCTGATGTGGAACCTGGAGCGAGCGCTTTCCGAGATTTCAGGGCTCCCACACGTCTGCCTGCAGCCCTCGGCCGGCTCTCACGGCGAGCTTGCCGGCGTGCTGCTCACCCGTGCCTACCACGAGGCGCGAGGAGAGACACGCCACAAGGTGCTCACCCCAGACACCGCTCACGGCACCAACCCGGCGACCGTCACGATGGCCGGCTTCCAGGTCGTAAAGATCGCGACCAACCCGGACGGGGGCGTAGACCTGGACGATCTGCGTGCGAAGGCCGACACCGATGTGGCCTGTCTGATGCTGACCAACCCCAACACGCTCGGCCTGTTCGACCCAAACATCCAGGAGATCGCCAAAGTCGTGCACGAGGTGGGAGCCACGCTGTATTACGACGGCGCCAACCTCAACGCTGTCATGGGCCTCTCCAGGCCCGGAGACATGGGCTTTGACATCGTGCACTTCAACCTGCACAAGTCCTTCACCCAGCCCCACGGCGGCGGCGGACCCGGATCCGGCCCGATCGCTGTTTCAGACCGCATCGAGCCGTTCCTGCCGGTGCCTCGGATCGTCCGCCGTGAGGCTTCGAACGGCGCCGCTGCCCGTGGCGGCGACGCGAGCTTCGACCTGGTCGAGGACTGGGCCGGCGCCAAATCGATCGGGCGTTTGCGTGGCTTCCAGGGCAACTACGGCTGTTTCGTACGCTCCTACGCATACATCCGCTCGCTAGGCGCACCCGGCCTCAAGGACGCCTCCGAGACCGCAGTCCTGAACGCCAATTACCTGCTGGCCCGCCTCGGAGAGCTTGGAGTGTTGAAGTTCCTGCCACTCGCCTACGCCAACGCGCACTCGAACGCCTCTATCCCCGAAGGGGATGAGGCTGTTCGAGGCCTGTGCCTCCACGAGTTCGTCCTCTCCGGCGGACCGATGAAGCGCAACCTGCAGATCAAGACGCTCGACCTGGCCAAGCGCATGCTCGACTACGGCTACCACCCGCCGACCGTCTACTTCCCCCTGCTGGTCGAGGAGGCTTTGATGGTGGAGCCGACCGAGACCGAGACCAAGGAGACGCTCGACTCGTTCGCCGAAGCGCTTGCCGAGCTGCTGGCCGAGGCCGCCGAGGATCCCGAGATCGCGCTGCATGCGCCGTACACGACGCCTGTGCGCAGGCTGGACGAGGTCGGAGCGGCCAAGAATCCGGTCATCCGTCAAGCGTTTTGACGCTCGCGCTCGCGCTCCGGCCGGCCGGGCAGGCTTCCCTGTAGCCTGGCTCGCCGTGCGCATCTTCTCCGGCATCCAGCCCACTGGCACCAAGCACCTCGGCAACTACATCGGCGCGATCCGTCAGTTCGTGCATGGCCAAGACCGCGGCGAGACGATCTACTGCATCGTTGACTTGCACGCGATCACGGTGGCCTATGACCCGCGCGAGCTACGTCGCAGCACCTACGACTTGACCGCGCTACTGCTGGCGGCCGGCCTCGATCCCACCCGCGGCATCCTGTTTCGCCAGGGCGATGTGCCCGAGCACACAGAGCTGTGCTGGCTGCTCTCGAGCGTCACCGAGCTGGGACGCCTGCAGCGCATGCACCAGTTCCGCGACAAGTCGCTCGCCCAGCGCGAGCTGGTCTCTGCAGGATTGCTGCTTTATCCGGTTCTACAGGCCGCCGACGTGCTGGCCTATCGCGCTGAGGAGGTGCCTGTTGGCGAGGACCAGCGTGAGCACCTGGAGCTGATGCGCGATGTCGCCCGACGCTTCAACGCGCGCTTCTGCGACGGCAAGGAGGTACTGCTCGTGCCAGAGCACCGCATCCCCGAGGTAGGAGCCAGGATCATGGACCTGCAGGACCCCACACGCAAGATGTCGACCACCAGCGGTAGCGAGCAGGGCACCGTATACGTGCTCGACGAGCCGGCGGCGATCCTCAAGAAGTTCAAGAGCGCGGTCACAGACTCCGGGCGCGAGATCGAACGCTCCTCGGAGAAGCCAGGCGTCTCCAACCTGATCGAAATCCTCGCGGTGGCTCGGGATGTCTCGCCGGAGCAGGTCGAAGCCGACCTGCGCGACGCACGGGGCTACGGCGATCTGAAGACGGCTGTGGCCGAGGCGGTCACCGAGATGCTTGCGCCGGTGCGCGAGCGCTATGTGGCGCTGCGCGAGGACGAGTCGGCGCTCGAGGCGGTGCTGGCAGAGGGAGCGGAGCGTGCACACACGATCGCGGCCGAGACGCTGGCCGATGTGCGCGAATACATGGGCGTAGGCCCGCCGCGCGCGCCCTGATTGGCGGCCCGCGCGGGGTCCATCATCTGGGGTCGTGTTGGGCTGCGATCCTCCGGTTGTTGGTTTGCGCATGGTCGATTGATCGATTTTGGTGATGCCCCCCGCGCGCGCGGGGGCATCGCCATTTTCAAAGACAACGACTGATGCGGCTCACGCCGTCGGGAGCGATCGGTACGGTAGGCCCATGACGCTCCCCGTGCTCGACCTCGACCTGGAGATCTTCAGCGGTCCATTCGACCTGCTGCTGGCGCTCGTCCTGCGCGAGGAGGTGGACCTGCTCGACCTGGAGCTGGCCGATGTCGTGCTTGCCTATCTCGATCACCTGGAGGGGCGCGGCGAGCTCGACCTGGAGACCGCCACCGAATTCATCGTGCTGATCGCGGCTCTCCTCGAATTGAAGTCGCGCTTGATGCTCGCCGAGGACAGCGAGGAGCTGCTCGACATCGAGCCCGGAGAGGCGGCCGAGGAGCTGCTCGAGCGGATGCTGCAGGCGCGTCGCTACCGCTCGGCCTCGACGTACTTGCTGGAGCTGTTCAAGGCCGAGGAGGGCGTGCGCTTTCGCAGCGCGCCGCTGCCGACCCACCTGCGCAAGTCAGTAGCCCAGCCCAAGCAGGGCTCACAGGACGCCGCGGTGCTCGGAGCGGCGATCGGGCGGCTGTTGCGCATGCCGCCCACGATCAACCTGCGCCACATCTCGATTCAGCGCGTCACTGTCGCCGAGCGTCTCGATCGCCTGCGCACGCTGCTCAGGAGCGGTGACTTTTCCTTTGAGGAGGCGGTCCGCGGCGAGGACCGCATGACCGTCGCGGTCACGGTGTTTGCGCTGTTGGAGCTATACAAGCGCGGTGAGGCTTGGTGGGAGCAGGATGAGAGCTTCGGCGAGATAGCCGTTCACGCTGTTCATGTCACCGCCGCCGAGCCGCGGCACGCGCGCGCCGGATGAGCGACACCCCCATGGGCGCCCCCCATGGCGGGGGACCCTCCATACCGGGGGGCAAGCAACCGGGTGAGCCGGGGCAGGAGCGCCCGGCGCTTGAGGATCGGCAGTCATCTGCCGATCAGGATCCTGTGTCTGTGACAGATGTGGAGTCAGAGCGGCTTGGCGAGCACGCGGCCGATGAGGATTTCGACGGGCCGGAGCCGGCACACGTCGGCTTTGAGCATGTCGAGGAGTCCGAGTCCGAGGCCGAGTCCGCGGCTGCGACGGCTGACCTCGCAGCCAGCGTGCTTGACATCGAGGGCCTGCCAGAGCCAGAGCCGCACATCGTGCGCACGATCGAGGCGTTGCTGTTCCTGGCACCCGATCCGCTGAGCCCCCAAGAGCTCTCAGATGCGGTGGCTGTCGAGGAGCTCGCGGTGATCGCGGCGCTTGCCGAGCTGGCGGAACGCTACGCGCCGGGGCGTAGTGGCATCAACCTACGCGAGCTCGGTGGCGGCTTCACTTTCGCGAGCGATCCGGAGACCGATGAGTCGGCCAGACGCCTGTTCAGCCGGCCCCGTGCCTCCGTTCTGACACCGGCACAAGCCGAGACGCTGGCGATCGTCGCCTACCTACAGCCGATCTCACGCCCCGAGATCACTCGCATTCGTGGCGTCAGCGCCGACTCTGCGGCCTCGACCCTGTTGGAGCGTGGCTTGGTGGAAGAGTCGGGGCGCTCGCAGTTCGGCGCGGTCATGTATCGCACGACCACACAATTTCTCAAGCTGTTCGGCCTGAAGAGCCTCGAGGAGCTTCCCGATATCGGGCAGTGGGACCCAAGTCCCGACGAGGAGGCTGAGCTGCGCGATCGCCTCCTGCGCGCCGGTGAGGCCCGCGCAGGCGGCGGCCCTCAGCCCGAGCTTCAATAGCCTCTTCGAGCGACGCGCCGGCGGCGACCTCCATCAGGTGCTGAGATCAGGCTGCGCGCGCGGCGAGCTGCCCGCATGCAGCGTCGATATCGCGACCGCGCGTGAGCCGCACGGTCGCGGGCACTCCTCTTGACTCGAGCGCTCCCTTGAAGGCCGCGATCGACTCGCGGCTGGAACCGTCGTAGATCGAGTCGGTCGGGTTGTATGGGATCAGATTGACCTTGAACATGTGCGGATGCTCCCCGGAACGCCGCGGCTCGAGCAGACGCGCCAAGGCAAGCGCCTGCTCATAGCGGTCGTTGACGCCGCCCAGCATCACGTACTCGACGAACACACGGCGGCGCTTGCGCTCATAGAAGGCACGGCACGCGTCGAGAACATCGACGAGTGGGTAGCGCTCGTTGACCGGCATCAGCTCGCTGCGCAAGGCTTCGTCGGCGGCGTGCAGCGAGAGCGCGAGGCGCAACGGCATCTCCTGCTCCGTGAGCGCTTCGATCCCCGGGATCCAACCCACCGTGGAGATCGCGGTGCGGCGGTGGGCGATGCCGACATCGGGCAATCGCTCGCAGGCGGCGAGCACATTGTCCAAGTTGAGCAGCGGCTCGCCCATGCCCATGAACACGCAATGGTCGACAGTGGTCATGCGCCGGAAATGAAGCGCCTGATCGACGATCTCCGAGGCTGTGAGGTTGCGGGCGAATTTCATCTTGCCTGTTGCGCAGAAGCTGCACGTGAGCGGACAGCCCGACTGCGAGGAGACACAGATCGAGTTACGGCCGTCGCGGTAGCGCATCAGCACAGCCTCGAGCGGGCGTCCGTCCGTGGTCGCAAAGAGCGCCTTGACCGTGCCATCGCTCGCGCGGCGCTCCTCGCGCAAGTCGAGACTCGAGAACGGCACGTTCTCGCCGAGCCATTTGCGTAGCGGCGCCGGCAGGTTCGTCATCTGCTCATAGCCGTCGGCGCCGCGCGCGGCCCACTCCCACACCTGGCGAGCACGGAATGCGGGTTGATCTGCGGCGGCGAGCGTTTGATCGAGGAGCTGAAGGTCCATTGGGAGCTGGGGATAGGGGGGACGACGTTATCTCGGTGAGATGAGTTGCGCACGACACCTGGCTTATTCATCCTATGGTTGTTGGCACATGTCCCAGGTCGGTCGATGCGTCTAGCCAAGTATCTCGCCCACGCGGGAGTGGCCTCGCGCCGGGCTGCGGAGACGATAGTCGCCGAAGGACGGGTGACCCTCGCCGGGCAAGTCGTGCTCGATCCCGCACGCGACGTCGATGAGGAGAGCCCCCTTGCGGTTGACGGGCGCCCGCTCGACGGGCCTGAGCAACCAGTCGTCTATGCGCTCAACAAGCCGCTCGGAGTCCTGAGCACAGCGCAAGACACCCATGGTCGTCCGACCGTCGTCTCGCTGGTCGGAGATGAGACGCGGCGCCTGTATCCCGTCGGCCGCCTGGACGCCGATTCGAGCGGGCTGATCCTGCTCACCAACGACGGTGCGCTAGCGCAGCGCTTGACGCATCCGAGCTTTGAAGTTCCCAAGACCTACCGCGTGCACGTCGGTGGAGGACCTGTGGGCGAGAGCGCGCTCGCCAAGCTGCGCGCGGGGGTGCGATTGGAGGACGGGATGACCGCTCCCGCGCAGGTGCGGCGAGCGGGACAGGGAGCGCTGGAAATGACGATCCATGAGGGTCGCAACCGTCAGGTGCGGCGCATGTGTGAGGCCGTCGGTCACCCCGTGCTTGCGCTCGAGCGCATCGCGTTCGGGCGGCTGAAGCTTGGAGAGCTTGCCCCAGGCGTCTACCGACAGCTCAGTGAGGCCGAGCTCGCGCGCCTGCGCGGCGGTCCAGAGGATCGCAAGCAAAACGCGGCGTCCGTGGCTCCGTCGAAGAGGCGTTGGTCTGGGCGCGAGTCGTGAGCGACGACTCCGCGGTCCGGCTCTGAAAGAATCGTGTCGATGCCGCAACGCCTCTTTGCCCTGCGGGGCGCGATCTCGGTATCTCAAGACGACGCACAGGAGATCCTCGGCGCGACGACCGAGCTGATGCAGGAGATCATGCAGCGCAACTCGCTCGGACCCGATCACGTCGTGAGCTGCATCTTCACGCTCACCGATGACCTCACTGCCGAGTTCCCGGCTGTGGCGGCGCGCGCGCTGGGCTTTGAGCGCGTGCCGCTGCTGTGCGCGCGGGAGATCCCGGTGCCGGGCTCCTTACCTCGCGTGATTCGGGTCCTGATCCACTACTACGCCGAGGATGGGCACCAGTCACGCCATGTCTATCTGGGTGAGGCCGCAAGCTTGCGGGCGGACCTGCTCGCGGCGCAGTAGCGAGTCGCTCAGGAGCGAATCCTGGGCTCGCGCATCGTCTCGATCGCAAGGGATGCCCGCTGCTGTTGCGGGCTTTCGCCACAATATGCCAATGGCACTCGAGTTCTCAGAGCGCATCGCGCGCATCCCGGTCTATCCGGCCGCCGGCGGCTACGCCCAGCGCGCACCGAAGGTGCGGCTTGCCTCCAACGAGTCGCCGTGGCCGCCACTATCGCCGGTGATCGATGCGATCCAGACAGCGCTCCCGGCGCTCAACCGCTATCCGGACCCGACCAACTCGCTCCTACGCGAGCGCCTGTCCGAGCGCTACGGCGTCCCAGCCTCGCGGATCGCGATCGGTAACGGCTCGTGCGACATCCTGCTGGCGGCGGGCGAGGCGCTGCTCGAGCCGGGGGCGGAGCTCGTCTACGCGTGGCCTTCCTTCTCGGTCTATCCGCATCTCAGCGCTGCCTCGGGAGCAAGCGCAATCACCGTGGCATTGGACGCGAGCGACCGTCACGACTTGGACGGGATGTTGCGCGAGATCACGGTCGCCACACGCCTTGCGATCGTGTGCAACCCGAACAATCCCACGAGCACAGCATTGCCGCTCGCCGACATCGCGGAGTTCGTCGCGACGGTGCCCAAGCACGTTTGCGTGATCGTGGACGAGGCCTACTGCGAGTTCAACCTGCTCGACGACCCCGACGCGTCGGTCGAGCTGCTCGCGCACCACCCCAACCTTGTCCTGCTGCGTACCTTCTCCAAGGTCTACGGTCTTTGCGGGCTGCGCGTCGGCTTTGCCCTGTGTGGTTCGGAGGACCTGCCACGCGCAGTGGACCAGGTCCGACAGCCCTTCTTCTGTAACGCCGTCGCGCAGGTCGCGGCAGTCGAGGCGCTCTCCTACCAAGACGCTGTGATCGAGCGGGTCACACGTACGATCGCCGAGCGCATCTCGGTCGATGAGCCGCTACGGGCGCTCGGTATCGTGCCGGCCGACTCCCAAGCCAACTTCTGCTGGTTCGATCTTCCGCGGGCGGATTCCGAGCAGCCCGAAGCACGCGAGGCTGAGGTCATGCGAGGGCTCGCCGAGCGCGGCGTGCTCGTACGTGGGGGAGGGGCGCTCGGCAGGGATGGCGCGTTGCGAGTCACCTACGGCACGCCTGAGGAAAACGCGATCTTCCTCGATGCGCTCGGCGAAGTCCTATAGGACCACACCGCCCGTGGCGGCATGAAAAGTCGGAGACGGTCAACATCCACCGCTGGACTGGCGGTCGAGCGTCTGCTACAAAGCTTCTAGACGATCATGCGTGCGACCGACTCGACATCCGCCTCCGCGCCCGCGCAAGCGAGTGCCTGCGTGTCCTATCGGTCGTTTCGCTGCGCCTGGCGATTTAGCTAGGCGCTTCGGCCTTGCCTCCGTCCGTGAGCGGAGGGCGACAGGCCGCATCGGATCCCTCAGAGGATCGAGCGCCGTGCACCGGGCTCATGCCTATCGCGACTCGCCTTGGCGACGCGGTGCTCACGGAGGGACGAGCACCCAAAGCCAACCCGTACTTGAAAGGATGAACGAATGATGATCGTCATGAAGGAGACCGCGACCGAGGATGAGATCGGCTCGGTCGTTGAGAAGATCGAGCGAGCCGGCGCGCTCGCTCACCGTAGCCAGGGTGCGCGCGTGACCATAATCGGCGCGATCGGCGATGTCGAGCAAGACGCCAGCGTCGAGGGGCTCGGTCTAGAGGGACAGCCCGGAGTGGATCGCGTCGTCCCGATTCTCAAGCCATACAAGCTCGCCTCGGCACAGATACGCCACGGCGAGCGCACCGTGCTCGACATCGAAGGACGCAAGATTGGCGGGGAGCACTTCGCCCTGATCGCCGGTCCCTGCACGATCGAGACGCGCGAGCAGACGCTGACGACGGCCGAAGTCGTCAAGGACGCCGGCGCTGCCTTGTTCCGTGGAGGCGCCTACAAGCCACGCACCTCGCCCTACGCTTTCCAAGGGCTCGGCCAGGAGGGTCTGCGGCTGCTCGCCGAGGCCAAGGAGCAAAGCGGGCTTCCGATCGTCACCGAGCTGATGGACATGCGCGACCTGGAGCCGGTGCTCGAGGTGGCCGATGTCGTGCAGATAGGCGCGCGCAACATGCAGAACTACCCGCTGCTGGCCGAGGTGGGACGTTCCGGGCGCCCGGCGCTGCTCAAGCGCGGGCTCTCCTCGACGCTTGACGAGCTGCTGATGGCCGCCGAGTACATCCTCAAGGAGGGCAACCCCAACGTGATGTTGTGCGAGCGAGGAATCCGCACGTTCGAGACCGCCTACCGCTTCACGCTCGATTTGATGGCGGTTCCGGTGCTCAAGGAACTCTCACACCTGCCGGTGATCGTCGATCCAAGCCATGCGGCGGGCAGGCGTGACCTGGTGCTGCCGCTGTCGCTGGCGGCCGCTGCCGCCGGGGCCGATGGAATCATCGTCGAGGTGCACCCGAACCCGGACGAGGCCATCTGCGACGGGCCGCAGGCGCTGATCGCGGATGAGTTCGCCGACTACGCAGCGGCCGTGCAGAGCGCCGCGGCGCTTGCGGGGAAGGCGTTCACGACAGCTTGAGGGTTGCTCGGCAAATATGAAGGTGGCGGTGCTAGGGGTTGGGCTGATCGGGGGCTCTATCGGTCTGGCCGCGCGCCGTCGCACGGGCGCACACGTTGTCGGCTACGACCGCGAGGCGAGCGCATTGTCGAGCGCCGTCGAGCTTGGCGCGATCGACGAACCGGCGTTTGCCGTCTCGGATGCCGTGCGCGAGGCTGACGTGGTGTTCATCGCCACCCCGGTAGGTATGGCGACGGATACGGCCCTGCTCGCCCTCGAGGCCGCCGGCTCGGAGTGCGTGCTCAGCGATGTGGGCTCGACCAAGCGTGCGATCGTAGGTGCAATATCCGATCCACGCTTCGTCGGGGGCCACCCGTTGGCCGGAGCGGAGACAGCCGGAGTGGCCAGCGCCCGCGAGGATCTGTTCGAGGGCGCCACCTGGTATCTCACGCCCGCGGCCGGAGCGGCATGGTCCGCCGCCGGAGCCGGCTCGCCCAGTGCCGGGAGCAAAGAGACAGGTGAGGGCGCGGGAGCTGCTGAGGCTCCCATCGACGCCGCGCCCTGGGCGGTAGAGCGGCTGCGCGGGTTCATCGAACGCATCGGCGGTCAGCCGGCGGCAATTGCTCCCGATGCCCACGATCGTCTGATGGCGAGCGTTTCGCACCTGCCGCATGTGCTTGCCAATGTGCTTGTCGGACAGGCCGTGCGGTCTATCGAGTCTGACGAAACGCCGCTCGATCCCGATGCTCCTCTTGGCGCGGGTCCGAGCTTCCGCGATGGCACACGCGTGGCTGGCGCCAACACCGCGATTTGGACCGACATATACCTTTCAAACCGCGACTTGCTGGTCGAGACGCTCGACGGGGCAATCCGCGATTTGAGTGCTGTGCGCGACGCGCTGCGCACCGGCGACGCACGGCGCCTTGCGGACTGGAACGAACAGGCACGCGCGGAGCTGGCAAGGCTGCGTCAAGCAGGACTCGTCTCAGGCTCGTAGGCTGGGCTGCGATGGATGTGCGCTTCGAGCCCTCTGCAGGGCTGCACGGTGAGCTCAGGGCTCCCGCTGACAAGTCGATATCTCATCGCGCCGCGCTGCTGGGCGCGATGGCCTCCGAGCCGACCCGGATCGAGAACTACCTGCACGCAGCGGATACCGATTCGACGCTCGCGGCCGTACGAGCGCTGGGCGCCCTGGTGGAGGAGCGCGACGGGGTGATCACCGTACGTGGCACGGGCCTGCGCGAGGCGCGCCTGCTCGCCGAGACGATCGACGTCGGTAACGCCGGTACGCTGCTGCGTCTGTTGCCGGGCTGGCTGGCGGCACAGGAGGGGCGCTCGTTCACGCTCGACGGCGATGAGTCGATCCGCCGTCGCCCGGTCGATCGCGTGGCCGAGCCGCTGCGGTTCATGGGCGCCTCGATCGACGCGTACGAGGGACGCTTTGCGCCGTTCACGATTCACGGTGCGCGCTTGCGCTCGATCGCCTATGAGCTGCCGGTCGCCTCGGCCCAGATCAAGTCGTGTGTGCTCTTGGCGGCTCTGGCGGCCGATGGCGCCACGACTGTAGGTGAGCCTTCACGTAGTCGCGATCACACCGAGCGCATGCTGCTCCGTGCTGGAGTCAACATCCACCGTAACGGCAAGCACGTGACGGTTGTGAACGCTGACGAGCTTGTGCTCGATCGGGTGATGGTGCCGGGCGATCCGAGCTCGGCCGCGTTTGCGATCGCGGCGGGTGTGCTCGTTCCAGGCTCGCGCTTGCTCGTACGCGACGTCGGCGCCAACTGGACGCGCACAGGATTTTTGCGGATCGTGCAGCGCATGCGCGGGATCGTGCTCGGCGACCTCGAGGATGAAAGCGGCGAGCTGATCGCAGAGGAGCCGATCTGCGATCTCGACGTGGCTCATGGGGCGCTCGAGGGCACGTTTGTCGAACCGGATGAGATTCCGCTGGCGATAGACGAGCTGCCGCTGGTCGCGTTGCTGGGCTGCTTCGCCGAAGGGGAAACGGTCGTGCGCGGCGCCCAGGAGCTGCGGCTGAAGGAGTCGGATCGCATCGCGACCGTGGTCGAGGGCTTGCGCGGGCTCGGCGCCGAGATCGACGCGCTGGAGGACGGCTTTGCCGTGACGGGCACGGGCGGCCTGCGTGGCGGAGCGATCGACGCCGCCGGCGATCATCGCCTGGCGATGATGGGCGCGGTTGCGGGCTTGGCCTCGCGAGAGGGAGTCACGGTGCTCGGGATGGAGGCAGCAGCGGTCTCCTATCCGGGTTTTGTGCAGGACATCAGGGCGCTCGCTTGAGCCAATTCGCCATGTCATCGCGCGTAAGCATGCTCACGTAGCAGTACGCGCCGAACCGAGACTGTCCGTCGTGCATGGTCGATAGTGAAGATCACACGCCAATTGCCGACGCGAAGCCTGCTCTCGGGTCGGTTGGTGAGCCGGCGAATATTCGCTTGCTCGGGGTTTGCCGCCAGGTTCTCGATTGAGCTCAGCACGCGGTCGCGCACCTGTCGATCCAGGCGCTCGAGGTCGCGGTCGGCACGCCTTTCGATCTCGATCGACCAGGGCTCGACGTTCACGGCTGTCGGTACTTGCGCTGGACCTCCTCGAAAGATATCGCCGGTATACCGGCCGCCTCGTCTGCTTCGACCTCTGCGAGCGCCGTTTCATCGTCTGCTGTGAAGGGCTCGTCGTCTTCCGGCGCGTCAGCGATCGCTCGCAGGAGCGGATCGGCGTTGCGCCTGTCGATCAAACGCAGCGTCGCGGCGGCCTCGGCCTCGGAGAATTCGTCGATCAGCTGGTGTAGGCGTTCCTTGGTGGTCACGGTTGGAATTGTAAGAGTCATCACTCTCTATTCCGCCCAGATGCTTGGTATGGGACAACCCTTGCAAGGACTGTTTGACTCGCGTGGCTATTGTCCGCCCCGTGCTGATCGCGATTGACGGCCCTGCGGGCGCCGGCAAGTCCACGGTCGCGCGTGCGCTTGCGCGGCGGCTGGGCTTCACCTATCTCAACAGCGGTGCCATGTACCGCTGCATTGGCCTGCTCGCGCTTGATTCGGCGGATCGTGAGCCGGCGTCGCTCGCACGCTCGGCACGCATCGAGTTTGTTGCGAACGATGACCGCAACAGGGGTTCTTCGACGGACGCAGGGAGAGTGCTGCTCAACGGGCGTGACGTCAGCGATGCGATCCGCACACAAAAGGCATCAGAGGCGGCCTCTCGAATTGCCGCCGATCCGGGAGTGCGCGACGCGCTCGTGGCCAAGCAGCGCGAGCTGATCTCGAGCGGCGACTGGGTTGCAGAGGGGCGCGACATAGGCGCCGTCGTGGCGCCCGAGGCGGAGCTGAAGATCTACCTGACTGCAGATCCGGCGGAGCGCGCTCGCCGCAGGGCAGTGGAGTTGGGTGGCGATCAGGCGACCGTGATGGCCGAGCAGACGCTGCGCGACGCGCGCGACTCCGGGCGTGCTCACAGTCCACTGGAAGCGGTGCCTGACGCCATCGTCCTCGACACGACTGGCATGAGCTTTGATCAGGTGGTAGAGCACATCGCAGGGCTCCTGGACCCGACGCTCGGGCGCGACGAGCAACGACGTTCCGGGTTCTAGGCCGAGTGCACGATCTCAGGCCCAAAGCGCGACGCTCACGCCCAAACAGCAGGGCTTGATCTGGTGCAAAAGCAGCTTTCCAAGACCTTGGCCGCCCCAGGCTTGCACCCCGGTCATACTCACCTGATGCAGAAGGTGGCGATAGTCGGGTACCCAAACGTGGGCAAGTCCTCGCTCGTCAACCGCTTGGCGGGCTCGCGCGAGGCGGTCGTGCACGAGCGGGCGGGGATCACACGCGATCGAAACGAGATCGAGTGCGAGTGGGGTGGACGCGTTTTCACACTGATCGACACGGGCGGTGTGGATTTCCAGGACGAGGACCCACTGTCGGGTTCGATTCGCGAGCAGGCACGGGCCGGACTCGCCGACGCAGAGGTTGCTGTGCTCGTCGTGGACGCCAAGGCCGGCACCCGTCCGGGCGATGAGGAGATGGCTGAACTCTTGCGCCGCACGCCTCTGCCGAGCATCGTCGCTGCCAATAAGTGCGACGGGGTATCGGACCTGCCGCTGGCCGCTGACTTTCATCGTCTCGGTCTCGGCGAGCCACTGGCTGTCTCTGCCGCCCAAGGGCTGGGTACTGGAGATCTGCTCGACCGGATCGTGGAGCTGCTCCCACCCGCGGTGCAGGACGAAGAGGATGAGGAGGAGATCCGCCTCGCGCTGATCGGGCGCCCGAACGTGGGCAAGTCCTCGCTTGTCAATCGTTTCCTCGGCGAAGAGCGTGTGATCGTCTCTGAGATAGCGGGCACCACGCGCGATGCGATCGACACGCCCCTGACGGTGGAGAGCCCAGATGGCGCGGATCCCCGGCGACTGATCCTGATCGACACCGCCGGCATGCGCCGCCAGTCCAAGGTGGAGGACTCGGTCGAGTACTACACGACGCTGCGCTCCCAGCGCGCCGCCGAGCGCGCGGATGTCGCGCTCGTCGTATGCGACGCCAGCGACGGTGTCACCGCTCAGGATCTGCGTGTCGCCGAGCTCGCGATGAAGGCCGGGTGTGCCACGGCGATCGTGCTCAACAAGTGGGATCTCCACGAAGGCACCGAGCAGGACCTCGATCACGAGCGTGCTCGCGTTGCCGCAAAGCTGCGTCTGCGCCCGCGTGTGCTCACTGCGAGCGCCAAGACCGGCCGCAATGTCTCACGCCTGATAGCCGAGACGCTTGCGCTCGGCGATCGCCGCCGTGGGCGGATCCCCACGCCTGAGCTGAACCGTTTCCTTGCCGAGGCCGTCCAGGCGCGCCAACCGCCTGTCGGCACTCGCCGCGGCTCAGGCCAGCATCGGCTGAAGCTGATCTACATGACCCAGATCGATGAGGCCCCGCCGCGCTTTGCGATCCAAGTCAACTCGCGCGCACGGGTCACGCGCGACTACGCATACTTCATCGAGAACCGTCTACGCGCCCGCTACGGGATGGACGGTGTGCCGTTGATCATCGACTTTGTCGAGCGCGGCACCCGCACCCGCACGCAAGCCGCATAGACTGCTGTCCACTTTTCAAGCGACGCACGGAGCCGATTCCCAGACATGAGCCAACATTCCGACACAGAGTTCCTGTTCACCTCCGAGTCGGTCACGGAGGGCCACCCCGACAAGATCGCCGACCAGATCTCAGACGGCGTGCTCGACGCGGTGCTTCGCGACGACCCCTACGGCCGTGTCGCCTGCGAGACGCTCGTGAACACCGGCCTGATCGTCGTCTCCGGCGAGATCTCCACCGACACCTATGTCGACATCCAGGAAATCGCGCGTGAGACGGTACGCAAGATCGGCTACGACAATGCTGCCTACGGCTTCGACTGCGACACCTGCGCGGTCATCAACGCGATCGACAAGCAATCGCCGGACATCGCCCAAGGCGTTGACGCGGCCTATGAGACGCGTCACGACCCGGCTGACGAGGACGAGCTCGATATCGCCGGCGCGGGCGACCAGGGCATGATGTTCGGCTACGCATCGAACGAGACCGAGGAGCTGATGCCGCTGCCGATCGCGCTGGCCCACAAGCTCTCCAAGCGCTTGGCTGAGGTGCGCAAGGGCGATGTGCTCCCCTATTTGCGCCCTGACGGAAAGACTCAGGTCACCGTGCGCTACAAGGATGGGCGGCCTGTGGAGATCGAAAAGATCCTGATCTCCACTCAACACGCGGACGGCATCGACTCCGAGACGCTGATCAAGCCCGACTTGCTCGAGCACGTGCTGCGTCCTGTGCTGCCGGCTGAGCTGTACGACGAGAAGAAGCTGGCCAAGAACTTCCTCGTCAATCCGACCGGCCGGTTCGTGATCGGCGGCCCGATGGGAGATTGCGGGTTGACTGGGCGCAAGATCATCGTCGACACCTACGGCGGCATGGCACGCCACGGTGGCGGCGCCTTCTCCGGCAAGGACCCCTCCAAGGTCGACAGATCCGCCGCATACGCCGCTCGGTGGGTCGCCAAGAACATCGTCGCGGCGGGCCTGGCCGACCGCGCAGAGGTGCAAGTCGCATACGCGATCGGTGTCGCGCGCCCGGTGTCGGTGATGGTCGAGACGTTCGGAACCGAGAAGATCGGACGTGGGCAGATCGCAAAGCTGGTCGATGAGCACTTCGACCTGCGTCCTGGCGCGTTTCGCGAGGAGCTCAAACTGCATCGCCCGATCTACCAGAAGACCGCCGCTTACGGTCACTTCGGCCGCGACGACCACGATTTCACGTGGGAGAAGACCGACAAGGCCGAGGCTTTGCGTGCGGCGGCCGGGCTCGCGGGGGCGGGCGCAAGCGTCTGAGAAGGAGGTCTCTGGGCGGCGCCATACTGCATCCTCCCTCCCTTGTGTGCCGGCCGATTGGCGTCCCGTCGATCGCCAATCGGTACCCGGCGGTCGCTGCGTCCCTGTCTGGCTTGCCCCAGAGACCTCCTGGCCGCGGGATGGATCGCGTAGTCCGGCGCCGTCTTTAGTGTGGGTATGTGTCAGCGATAGCCCAGGTCGAGCCAATGACGACGGGCCGCGCGCTGCGTGGGCCGTTCGACTACTTCTTGCCGCCGGAGCTGCGCGCCGAGGTGACCGTCGGCTCGATGCTCGTAGTGCCGTTCGGGCGACGCAAGATTCTGGGCGTTGTCACAGCTCTTTCAGAACACAGTGAGGTCTCTGAGGAGAAGCTGTTGGAGCCGCTACGCGCACTCGAGCTCGGCGTCCCGATCGACCTTGTCGCACTCGCCGAGTGGCTGGCTGAGGAGTACTGCTCAACGCTCGCCCGGGCGCTTGCGCTGGTGCTGCCACCCGCGGCCACGCGCCGGCTGAGCGGACGAAAACGTCGCATTCGACCCGCGCTGCCCAAACACATCCAGCTCGGCGCGCGCACCGCCGGGCCGCCTACGCTCACGGCCGAGCAGTCAGTGGCGCTGAGCAATCTCATCCTGGCGCTGCGCAGCGGCCGTTCGCAGACGCGCCTGCTTGCCGGCATCACCGGCTCGGGCAAGACTGAGGTGTATCTGCGCACCTGCGCCGAGACACTCGAGCAGGGGCGCGGGGCCATTGTGCTGGTCCCCGAGATCGCGCTCACCACCCAGATCGTCGGGCGCTTCGTGGAGCGCTTCGGCGACACCGTGGCCGTTTTGCACTCGCGCCTGACGGTGGCTCAGCGCCGCGAGGAGTGGCGGCGCTTGCGCGTAGGTGAGGCCCGCATATGCGTGGGGCCACGCTCGGCCGTCTTCGCGCCGATCGAGCGGCTCGGGCTGATCGTGGTCGACGAGGAGCACGACTCCTCCTATAAGCACGAGGGTGACCCGCGCTATGACGCGCGTGCCGTCGCAGCGCGGCGTGTGAGCGATTGCGGCGCACTGTTGCTGCTCGGTAGCGCCACCCCGCGTCCGGAGAGCATGCAACATCCCACAACTGCGATACGACTCTCTCGCCGGGTCGATGGCCGGCCGCTACCGCAGGTCACGGTGCTGGATATGCGCAACCAGCTACCCGGCCTGCACCCGCTCACGGCCGAGGCGTTGAGGCAGGCGCGCGCGGCGCGGGGCAAGGCGATCGTGTTGCTCAACCGTCGCGGCTGGTCGAACTTCCTCAGCTGTCGTGAGTGTGGGCGGGTTTGGGGCTGTCCCGAGTGCGATGTCGCGCTAGTGCTCCACCGTGCCAGCGGGATCGTGGCTTGTCACCACTGTGGCCACCAAGAGCAGGCCCCCCAACGCTGCACGTGCGGCTCGATGTCGGTCGCTCGCCACGGCGCCGGTACCGAGCGCCTCCAGCACGAGCTCGCCGCCACGCTCGACGACGGCGATTTTCCCGTCTTTCGCCTGGATGCGGACACGATCGGTGGTGTGAGCGCCGCCGCTGCCGCCACGGCTGGTGGGGTGGGTGAAGCGCTGGAGCGCAGCGGGGTCGGCGATCTGCTGCGTCGCTTCGAGGCTGCGCCCGCCGGTGTGTTGATCGGCACGCAGATGGTCGCCAAGGGCCACGACTTCGCCGATGTCACGCTCGGTGTCGTGCTGGACGCGGATGCAACTTTGCGCTTCCCCGATTTCCGTGCTGAGGAGCGGACTTTCGCGCTCGTCACCCAGCTTGCGGGCCGTGTTGGGCGCGGCAACGACGGCCACGTGCTCGTACAGAGCATCGCTCCCGACGCTCGCTCGATCGTGCATGCAGCCGCACACGACAGCGACGGTTTCCTGGCTGGCGAGTTGGAGCGCCGCCGTATGCTTGATTATCCGCCCTTCTCGAGCTTGATCCGCGTAGTCTGCTCGGCCGAGCACGCCGCACAGGCACATGCCGCGGCTGAGTCTCTGCGCGAGCGGCTGGCTGGCTGCGGCGGCAGCATCCTCGGTCCCGCGAGCCTATTTCGCCTCCGCGGGCGAGAGCGTCAGGTGCTGGTTGTCAAGGCGCCGCCTGAGCGGCGCTCGCAGGCGATCGGTCTGATTGGCGCCGCGGTTCGGCAAACGGCCGAATCACGCGTTCACAGTGGCGTCAATTTCAGCGTCGACGTAGACCCCCAGTAGTAAGGCGACCCGTCGATCCAGCTTTCGCGGCCTCTCCCTAGACTTGAGACGATGAGCGACGAAGAGGTGATGGACTCAGAGGTCACCCTCACGGGCACAAGTGAGCCCGAGGAGGGCGCCTCTACGGTAGCCGAGCTCGACCCGGAGACCAGAGCGCGCCGCGACGCGGCCCTGCGCCGCGTACGCAAGTTCGGCGACCCCGTGCTGCGCGCCACAGCTCTGCCGGTCGATCGCTTCGACGAGTCGCTGGCGAGCGAGGTCGAATACATGGGGGAGCTGATGCACGACGCGCTTGGCATCGGCCTCGCAGCGACCCAGCTCGGTGTGCTCCATCGCGTGCTTGTCTACCGCGCCTACAGCGACGACCCGCTGACGGTGCTGGTCAACCCCGTGATCGAGTGGGCCGCCGAGGAGCTCGAGACGCTCGAGGAGGGCTGCCTCAGCCTGCCGGGCGTGCACGTCGAGGTCGAACGCCCCGCACAGGTGCGTGTGCGCGCTCGCGACGTCACCGGCATGGAGTTGGTCGTCGAGGCGGAGGGGCTCGAGGCACGCGTCATCCAGCACGAGATCGACCATCTCGACGGCATCCTGATCCTCGACCGGATACCGCGTGAGCTGCGCAAGCAGACGATGCGCGAAATGCGCGAGGCAGTCGCCGCCGCGAGCGCGGTGTAGACGCCTTTAGATGCGTACGGTCTTCCTGGGCACATCCGAGTTCGCCGCGGCCTTGCTGACACGCCTGGTGGGGGAACGTGGGCAATCCGACAGCTACGCCCCAACGCTTGTGCTCACGCGCCCAGATCGCCCGGCGGGACGGGGTCGCAAGCTCGCTTCGCCGCCGGTCGCCGAGACGGCTCGCGCGCTCGACTTGGAGTTGGCCCAACCCGAGAGCGTCAACGACTCTGCCACAAGCGAGTTGATTGCCGGCTTTGCGCCAGATGTCGTGATCGTGTGCGCGTTCGGCTCGCTCGTCAAGGAGCCGCTGCTGTCCGACTACGAGATGCTCAACGTGCACCCATCACTATTGCCCCGCTGGCGTGGCGCCGCCCCGATCGAGCGGGCGATCATGGCCGGCGACGAGCGCACCGGCGTCTCGATCATGCGTCTCACCGCCGGTCTGGACAGTGGCCCGGTGTGCCTTTCGGCAAGCGAGCCCATATACGTCGATGACACCTTCGGTTCGCTGGCCGGCCGGCTCGAGCGGGCCGGTGGCGATCTGCTGCTCGACGCCCTCGGGGCGCTGGATCGTGGCGAGGCGCTGGCGTTCGCCGAGCAGGATGAGGACACGGTCACATACGCCGAGAAGATTGGACCCGCAGAGCGCTTGCTGGACCCGAGGCATCCGGCTGTCGAGCTGGAGCGCGCGGTACGGGCGTTGAGCCCACACATTGGCGCGCGTGTCGAATTGTCCGACAGCAGCCTGTTGGGGGTGCAGCGAGCTGCGATGGCGAGACCGACGGTCACGGACGCCATCGTGGGCGTACACGCCCACGATGGCCGACTATTGCTGGATTGCGTGGAAGGTCAACTCGAGCTACTCGAGGTCCAGCCTCCGGGAAAGCGCCCGATGGCGGCCGATGCTTTCCTGCGCGGGCATGGCCTGCCATCGCTGTGAGCAAGCGCACTCAGGAAAGGCCGGAGCCGACCGGTCCGACTGGTCCTACCGGCGGTAGCCGTGGCAAGCCAGGCGGCGGTCCAGCGCGCCAGCGACGCGCAAGCGCCCCAATAGCGCCTGCACGGCGCTGTGCCTATACCGTGCTGCGTCGTGTATTCGAGCAGGGCGCATACGCCGATCGCGCGCTGCAAGCCGAGGCTGTCGAGCTCGACGCGCGCGACCGTGCGCTCACCATGCGCCTTGCCTACGGTGCGATCCAACGCAGGGCGACGCTCGACCACGTGCTCGAACGTCTCGCCGGTCGCTCAACCGTGCGGCTCGATGCCCCGGTCCTTGCGGCACTGCGTCTCGGCCTATATGAGCTGTTGTATCTCGACGGTGCGCCCGACCATGCCGTCGTCGCCGACTGCGTCGAGCTTGCAAAGACGGCCCGAGGCTCCGCTCACAACCTCGTCAATGCCGTGCTGCGTCGGGCGACGCGCGAGGGAGCCGCGGCGCTGATCGGCGCCCTGCGCGAGGACACGCCCGAGCAGGCGGCAATCCTCCATTCCCATCCACAATGGCTTGCGCGTCTCTGGTGGGATTATCTGGGGTCGGGGGATGCCTGTGCGCTGATGGCCGCTGACAACGAGCCAGGCGAGCTGGCGCTTCGCGTCAACACACTGTGCGCGACTCCTGCCGTCGTCGCAGCTGAGCTGGGCGCGCACACGCATACCGATCCTGAGTTGCCCGAGGCGCTCGTGCTCGACGGCCCGCTTGACCTGCACGGCTCCGATCTGTGGGAGTCGGGCGCGCTCCTTGCCCAGTCTCGCGCGGCGATGCTGGTCGCACGGGCGCTTGATCCTCAGCAGGGCGAGCGGGTGCTCGACCTGTGCGCTGCGCCAGGGGGCAAGAGCACTCATATCGCTGCCCTGATGGGGGATGAAGGCGAAATAGTGGCAGTCGAGCGCAACCGTGCGCGGGGTGCCGAGCTGGTTGCTACGGCGCGACGCCTGAAGGCCCACAGTATTCGCGTCGAGCTGGCGGACGCCGCAGCGGTGCGCCCCGAGGGGCCAGTTTACGATCGTGTTCTCATCGATCCGCCATGTTCAGGTCTGGGCACGCTCCAAGCTCGACCCGACCTGCGCTGGCGCGTGGCCGCCAAGGACATCGAGGAGTTGGTCAAGACCCAGATGACGATCCTCACGGCGGGTGCCCAAGCGCTCCGTCCGGGCGGCGTGCTGGTCTATTCCACCTGCACGATCTCCCCGCAAGAGAACGAGCAACTGATCGAACGGTTCCTCGATCGTAACTCGGACTTCGCGCTCGATGACCTCAGCCACGAACGGCAATCCCACCTCCACCCAAGCATGCCAAAGGCCCTTCTGACGATGCCGCACCGGGACCACACAGCCGGTTTCTTCATCGCGCGGATGCGGCGAGTAGGCGAGCCCTCCACGGGTACTCTCTGATGAGAATGGACGACGCTCAGCCTCAAGCGAAGAAAGATCCGGTGGATCTCGGACCGTTGTGCCCGAACTGTAGCGAGCCGTGGCTGCGCCCCACGAACCTTCCGGGCAGGTACCGCTGCGTCTACTGTCTGCATCGTTTCGAGCTGTCCTCGGTATGTCCCAACTGCGGCGAGCACTCGACGATCGTGCGCATGTCATCGACAGCGATTCTGAAGTGCAACAACTGCGGTGACAGCATGTTGATGGCCATATGAGCACGAGGAGCTGCGCCAGGCGGCCGGTTCGTCCGGGGGGACGTGTGTGAGAATCCGGGCGTGAGCACAGCGGACACCCTGCGCGCAGTACGAGTTGCGCCCTCGATCCTCTCCGCGGATTTCGGGGCGCTGCGGGCGCAGGTGGGGGAGGTGCTGAGCGCCGGTGCGCGGGTCGTCCACGTCGACGTGATGGATGGACACTTCGTGCCGGCGATCACGCTTGGGCCACTGATCGTCTCCTCGCTGCGCGAGCAGCTGGAGGAGGTTGGGGGCGTCCTTGACGTGCACCTGATGATCGAGCGTCCCGAGCGCCAGGTCGCGGAGTTCGTGCGCGCCGGCGCCCATTCGATCACTTTCCACGCAGAGGCCACGCCGCACGTCGCCTACGCCGCGAGTCTCGTTCGTGACAGCGGCGCCTGTGTCGGCATCGCGATCAACCCCGCCACCCCAGTGGGAGCGCTGGCGGAGATGGCGCACGCGATCGATCTCGCGTTGTGCATGACGATCAATCCCGGCTGGGCGGGCCAGCAGTTGATCGAGCACACGCTGGAGAAGGCAATGCGCTTGCGTCACGTCCTTGGCGAAAGTGTCGCCCTGGAGGTGGACGGCGGCGTGGACCCGAGCACCGCGCCTCGCTGTCGCGCGGCGGGGGCGAACCTATTCGTCGCCGGCTCGGCGATCTTCGGTGAGCCCGATCCTGCTGCTGCCTATCGCGCGATCGTCGAGGCTTGCGGCGCGGAGTGAGATGTATCGGTTCCGCGCCGGTACACAACCCCCAGCATCAAGGCAAGCAGGCTGGTAGCGCCGAGGTACCCGATCTCGGTGCGCAACAGTTCTTCTGAGACGAGCGGGACAAGCATCCAGGCGACGAACACAACGGCTGCCATGATCCAGCAGACGGCGGCGGTGCGCGCCTGGTTGCGAGCGAGAGCCGCCTGGTTCAGAGCTCCGGATGTCAGGTGCATGCCCATACCAAGCCCGATCAGCGCGAGCCCGACGCGGCCGTATTCGAAGCTTTGGCCAAACAGTGTTTTCATCACCGGTGGTCCGATGGCCAGCAAGCCGAGTGCCGTCGCCAGCGCGAACGCGGCGATCGCGAGCACCGTCACGCGGATCGCCTTGGCAAAGGCTTCGTGGCCCTCTGTTGCCTCCAGGCCTGTCAGGTGCGGTAGCAGCGAGGTCTGGATCGCCTGGAAGAGCTGAAGCGGCGCGCGCGCGATCAAAAGCACGTTGAACACAATCCCGGCAAGCGCCACGTTGGTCGAGGTGATGTCCACGGTCAAGACTGCCGCGTTGAGCAGCGTCTGCTCGGAGAGCATCACGCCGGAGACGGCAAAGGCAAACCCCGAGCCGTGTCGCAGCGACAGCTCGTCCGCCGCCACCGCCTCCTCGATGCCCATTGATGCAGGCCCACCCACCCCCGCCAAGGCGGCGTCCAACTCCTCGAGCTCCTCCATCTCCGGCTTGCCGCGAGCCTCGCCCGAGCGCCGCGCGAATGCCAGCGGCACGACGATCAGCGAGACGAACGGCGCCGCCGCGATCCCCAGGACGACTGCGGTCTGGCCGCTGGCGAGGCCTAGCGCCACCGCCAGAACGAAGCACAGGCGCGAGAGCGATTCGATCAGCACCAGGCCACCGAACAGCCCAAAATATTCGTGCCCCGCAAGCCAGCCCCGTGCGAAATAGCTGGCCGCGTATGCGAGCGTGCCGACCACCAGGACCCAGTACAGCGCCGCATAGTGGTCGAAGACGTCCTCGATCAACACTTCGTGCAACGCCAGCGCGAGGATCAGGAATACCAGTGCGAAGCCGGCCTGGATGGCGATTGGCACACGCACTGAATGCTGTTCGTGCCCGCGTGCGCGGCGGTCGGCGATCGTGCGAGAAAGCAGCTGTTCGATCGGCCGGTAGATGACCGAGATGATCACGAACATGATCGACCACAAGAGGTCCAGTCGCTTGGCCGACACTTCCCCGAGCACGTGACTCGCGATCGAGAAGTAGGCGAACGTCAGGATCCCGGTCGAGGCAATCCCTATCGACAGAATGCGCGCCCCACTGCCATATGAACGAGGCGACTTCTGATGTGCGCGCTCCGATTCGATCGCGGCCTGCTGGTCTGTCGTGGTGGATCGGCTCGTCATCGCAGCAGCCTCAGGCGCCGCCGTGGCCGCTCACCCGAGGCGCACAAGCAGCATCGTCCAGGGGAACGGCGAGCGTGCCTCGACGACATCCCCGTAGCGCGACAACAGTTGCACGAACGAGCGCTTGGACCAGTGGTTGAGATGTCCGGGAGTGTTGCCCAGCTGGGGCCAGTAGGCCCCGCGAGCCATGTTCAACATCCGCCAAAGCGGCTCGCGCGGCACCGAGACGAGCAGCCGGTGCTCGGCGCAGCGGGCCATCTCCGCAAGCGTGTGCTCGGGGTCGGGCACGTGCTCGAGCACCTCGATCGCGCAGGCAACGTCGAACTCGTCATCGGCGAACGGCAGGTTCTCGGCACGCATCACCCTGTACTCGAGGTTCGGCGCCTGGCGCTGTTGCCAGCCGGCCTGGATCGAAGGCTCCTCCAGGTCGATGCCGACGACCCGCGCTTGCACGAGCCGCTGCGCCCACTTGTGCACGAGCACGCCCTCTCCGCAGCCGACGTCCAGCAGCGAGGAGGGACTGGCGGCTGTGAACAGTTCATCCAGCGTGTGCTCGAAGCCGGCCATCATCCGCTGCACCAACGGATTGGTGGACCCGTACTTGTCGTAGGTGTTGCCGGTGACGACGCCATCCTTCGACACGGTCACGCCGCTGCTCACACCTCCACCGCCCTCTCCGATTCGCGCGCGCTCTGCGTGTGGCCATCGCCAAGCGGGCGCGCCTCCTCTTTGTCCACTCGCGCCGCGCCCGCTTCGTAGTGAGAGGGCTCCACACCGAGCCTGAGCTCGATCCTGCGCACCCGCTCGAATGTCTTCTGGGTCATCACACGTTGCGCGGCCAAAAGGTCGCCGATCACGCCGAGTGCCCACAGCACCACCGCCGCGATGAAAAGCACAGCGCCCAGGATCAAAGACTGCACGTGTCCCTTGCCGTTTCCTTCGGCGTAGGCGACGACGAAGCGAATCCACACCCCCAGAGCTGCCACCCCGATCAGCGCTGCCAGGCTCCAGAACACGCGCAACGGCTCGTATTGGGCGTAGATGCGAAAGATCGAGACCGAGTTGCGCCGCACATAAGCGCCCATCGAGGGAAATAGGCGTGACTCGCGCGTCTTCGGGTTGGTTCTGATCGGTACGTGATCGATCGCGACCAGCTGCTTGCCGGCTTGGATGATCGTCTCCAGGGTGTAGGTGAATTTCGAGACCACCAGCATCTGGATGGCGGCCTCGCGGTTGTAGGCCCTGAAACCCGAGGTCGTGTCCGGGACCGAGGTAGAGGAAGCCTGGCGCACGACCCACGAGCCAAGGCGCTGCAAGACCTTCTTCAACGCCGAGAAGTGCTCGATGTTGCTCACCTCGCGGTCGCCGACGACCATATCGGCACGACCCGCGAGGATCGGCCCGACCAGCTTGACGATGTCCCCGCCGTAGTACTGGTTGTCGGCGTCGGTGTTCACCACGACGTCCGCCCCAAGCTTCAAGCAAGCATCCAGCCCAGCCTGGAAGCCGGCAGCCAACCCCTTGTTGTTGGTGAGGCGCACCACGTGGTCCACGCCATGCGCACGAGCAACGCCGATCGTCTCATCAGTCGAGCCGTCGTCGACGATCAGCCACTCGACGACATCGAAGCCGGCGACCTCGCGCGGCAGGTCGGCAAGCGTCGCGGGCAGCTGCTCCGCCTCGTTGAAACAAGGGATCTGGATGATGAGCTTCACCGGCCAAAGCCTAGTTCGCCGTGCGCCCCTCGATCGGGGGCGAGCACAGGGTTGGGGGTGCGGAGCTTCACCGGCCAAAGCCTATCCCGTCGGGCCGGCGTGTCTGGGAGTGTGCACCGAAGTTCCCGCCGGCGCGTGCTCGAGTCGCTTGGGAGAGTCGTGGCCGGGTTGGTGCGGGCGGACACGCAGATAGGCTCTACGACCGGATGGCAAGCGCGACGCTGACACGGCCCGAGCCGGGCGATGAGAGTGGCTCGCTGCATTGGCTGCGCGCGGTGTCGGCCTCGGCGTGGGCGAAGCTCGCCCTCGCCCTGATGTGCGTGCTGGCGCTCGTCGGCTACTTCGCCTTCCCCACGTATCCCACATACGACTCTTTCTACGCGCTTTTGTGGGGGCGGGACCTGCTGCACCTGCACATGCCCGACTTCAGCGTCTACCGTGGACCGACCGAGCACCCGCTTGCGATCGCCTTCGGGGCGCTCTGCTCGATCGTCGGCCAAAGCGGCGCGCGGCTGGTGGTGCTCGGCTCGATCGTCTCCTTCGTCGCGCTGGTCGCCGGCCTCTACCGGCTGGGCAGGCTCTGCTTCGGCCCGATTGTCGGTGCCTTCGCCGGGCTGCTCGTGCTCAGTCGCTTCTTCATCGAGAACCTCGCCGCCCAGGGCTACCTCGACATCAGCTATGTCGCGCTGGTCGTATGGGCGACGGCGCTCGAGATAGAGCGTCCCCGGCGCGGGCCACTCGTGTTCCTGCTGCTCGGAGCTGCCGGGCTACTGCGTCCCGATGCTTGGGTACTGAGCGGCGTCTATTGGCTGTGGTGCGCCTACCCGGCTGACACTCCTACGCGCCTACGCTATCTGGCGTTGGCGGCGATCGCGCCGCTGTTGTGGATCGGCGTCGATGCTGTGGTCACGGGTGACCCGCTCTATTCGCTTCACTCCACCTCAGGGCTCGCCTCCGAACTGGAACGTACCCAGGGCTTCTCGAGCGTGCTCTCCTCGACCTGGAATTATGCGGTGCGGATCGACAAGCTGCCGGTGGTGCTCGGCAGCATTGCCGGCGCGCTGATCGCGATCTGGCTGACCCCGCGACGCGTGCTCGTGCCATTGGTCGTGCTCGCGACCTTGTTGTTCGTGTTCGTCGCCGAGGGCGCGGTGGGCGCGTCGGTGGTCGATCGCTACATGATCGGCTCCTCGGTCCTGATGCTCGTCTTCTGCGCGGTCGCGCTCGGCGGTTGGTCGATGCTCGAGCCCCGGACGGCGCTGAGGCGCCTGTGGGTGGTGGCCGCTGCGCTGCTTGTGCTCTACGGCGCCGCGTCTGCCGCGAACACGCTCAGCCTCTCGAGCCTGCGCACGACGCTCGCCGATCACGAGAACTTCCATGAGGGGCTCGCAAGCGCTCTCCACAGTCCGGCGGTTGCGGCCAAGCTGAAAAGCTGTCCTTTGCTGTCGTTGCCGAACAACAAGCTGATCCCAGACGCTCGCTGGATACTGGGTAGCACGGGCCAGCATGACATCGTTGCCCGCTCGGAGGCCGGCGCGGACGCCCTCAAGGGCTCCTATCAGCTCGAAGACCGATTGCGTCGTGGCAGCGTGGCTGTCTACCCGCTCAGTGAAGCGGTATTCGTCGATGCGATCGTGGACGTCGGCGACGATCCGCGCAATCAGGTGCCCCCACCGGGCTACAAACGCTTGTACACGAGTCGCTACTACGCCGTGTATGCCAACTGCTGAGCACAGCGCACATGCGCCCGGCTGAGTCGGACAGCAGCACGAGCTGCGTTCGCAGCCCCAATGTGCATGAGTCGCGCGATTCGCGGGATGAAAAGGCAGCGGATGAGGAGGGACGACTTTGGGCGTGGTGCGGGCTTGCGCTGGTCCTGTGCGCAGCGCTCGGCTTGCGTCTGTGGGGCACCAAGGAGGGGCTGCCCTACGTCTACAACATCGACGAGGCAGGCCATTTCGTGCCGAAGGCCGTCACGATGTTCTCCCACGGGCTGAACCCGCGCTATTTCGTCAACCCGCCCGCGCTCACCTACGTACTGCACTTCGTGCTCGACGCTTGGTTCGGGGGAGCCCACGGGGTGCGCAGCGAGTATGCACGCGACCCGGGCGAAGTGTTCCTGGTGGGGCGGGTGAGCGTTGCCCTGCTGGGAACCGCTGCCGTATGGATGCTGTATCTGCTCGGAGCCCGTCTTCTGGGTCGTCGTATCGGCCTGCTCGCGGCTGCGATCGAGGCAGTCGCGTTCCTGCCGGTGTCCTACGGGCACCTGGCGCTCAACGACGCCGTCACTGTGCTCCCACTGACGCTGTCGCTCTTCGGCAGCGCCGGCGTGATGCGCTATGGACGAAAGCGCGACTATGCACTCGCCGGAATCGGCCTCGGGCTGGCGTGCGCGAGCAAGTACACCGCCGGCATCGCGCTCGTGCCGCTCGTCGTGGCCGCCGCCGCGCACTACCTGGATGAGATCGATGCGACGCGCGTTGGCACGACCCCTGGGCATGCGACCGGCGACCGCGCGACAGCTGAGCACCCTGGGCGCCGCGTGGTACTGGGCGTAGTGCTGGCGGCGGTTTGCGCGCTCGTCTCGTTCCTGATCGCCAACCCCTACGCCCTGCTGGATTTCAAACTGTTCTACTCCGAACTGGTGCATCAATCGAGCCTCTCCGACGAAGCTCAGGGCAAGCTCGGCGCGCCCAAGGAGATAGGGATCCTCTACTACCTGTGGTCGTTCTCATGGGGTCTTGGCTGGGTGCCGGCGCTGGCCGCCCTCGGGGGTGCGATCACGATATGGCGCCGCCACGGACGCATCGGCTGGCTACTCGTGCCGGCGGCGGTCCTGTTCCTGGCGTTCATGGGTCTTCAGGATCGTTACTTCGGCCGCTGGCTGCTGCCGATCTTCCCGATTGCATGCGTGCTTGCTGCTCATTTCGCTTCGCAGCTCGTGGGCGTCGTCGTCGAAAAGGCGATGCCCCTCGCCCACGCGGGAGGCACGTCGATCAGCGCGACGTCGATCAGCGCGTCTCGGCGCATACGCCTTGCGCTACTCGTCGGGGCGCTCCTTGCAATCGTGCTGCTCGCGCAAGGAGTCCTCTACAGCGTCCACAACGACCTTGTGCTCTCGCGTGCGGACACACGCAACATCACGCGGGCGTGGATGGTCGCTCACGTACCGCGTGGCGCCTCGATCGTGGTCGAGCCGGTCGTACTCGACTCGTGGATCGAAGAAGGCCCAGGCGCTTCGCGCTCGGATCGCTGGCTGAAGTATCAGTCGTTGCAATCGGTGATCGCGCCGGACGGGAGCCTCGCTCCGCAAACGATCCACCAAGTGACGCTCGAAGACTATGAGACGACGCTCAGCCCGGCCTTGATCGGCTGGTATGAGCATCTTGGCTATTGCTGGGTGATCGTCGGCTCCACCGAGTCCGGCCGCGCGCTTGCCGATCCGCGCGCAGCGCCGTTTGCCAGTGCCTATTACCACGCACTCGCCACCCAGGCGGAAGTCGCATATCGAGTCTCGCCCTACTCGCGGGGAAGCAGCCCGACACGGTTCGGCTTCGACTGGTCGTTTGACTATTACCCGCTCTCCTATGCCCATCCCGGGCCGGAAATGATCGTGTATCGGCTACGCGGTGGGCGCTGCGCCCACAGTCGATAGGGCGCCAGGCCCTATTCTGGAAGAAGGTATGACGATCACGACGGACACCGACCGGATGCTGCTCGAGAGAGCGATCGAGCTGGCACGCAACGGCACCGAGCAGGTAAAGCCAAACCCACTCGTGGGGGCGGTCCTCGCGCGCGATGGTGAGATTCTCGGCGAGGGCTGGCATGAACGCTATGGCGGTGCGCACGCCGAGATCAACGCGATCGAAGCCTGTGGGCCGGAGGATCTGACCGGGACGACGTTGTACATCTCGCTTGAGCCGTGTTGTCACGTCGGCAATACACCGCCCTGCACCGACGCGATCGTGCGTGCGGGCATCGCACGCGTGGTCGTGGCCTCCGACGATCCGACCGAGAAGGCCTCCGGACGGGGCCTTGGCATTCTTCGCGACGAGGGTGTGGAGGTGGTGGTCGCCGACGGCGAGCTGGCGGCCGCCGCGCGTTTGATGAACCAGGCATTTCGCAAGCACGCGCGAGTCGGGCGCCCATGGGTGCTGTTCAAGTCGGCGATGACACTCGACGGCAAGGTCGCGACCAGGGCCGGGGACTCGCAATGGATCAGCGGCGAGGAAAGCCGGTTGCTGGCACACACCTGGAGGGCTTCTGTGGACGCCGTCGTGGTGGGGATCGGGACCGCCTTGGCCGACGATCCGCAACTCACCGCGCGACCCGACGGCGTCCCGGCCGAGCTCCCGCGTCAGCCGCGGCGTGTGGTGTTCGACTCGCTCGCGCGTTTGCCGATCTCCTCGCAACTCGTGGCCGCCGCCGAGCAGGTTCCCTTGACTGTCTGCGTCTCGCGCGCGGCGGCCCGCGCCGACACCGACGCGCTGGAGGCCGCCGGAGCGCAGGTGCTCCTCGCCACCGGGCAGAACGAGCCGGCACGCGTGCGCTCTGCACTCGACCAGCTTGGCGCAGGTGGGATCGCCTCGGTACTGCTGGAGGGCGGCCCACATCTTGCGGGAGCGTTTCTCGACGCGGGTGAGATCGATGAGATAAGACTGTTTCTCGCGCCGATCCTGCTTGGCGGCCGGACCGCACGCGATCCGCTGGAGGGCGAGGGCGTCGAGCGCATATCCGAGGCGTTGCGCGCGCTCAGCTTCGACTGTGATCGTGTCGGGGACGACTTGTTGGTGTCGGCTCGCCTACGCGAGTGGTAGACCATCCGCAGACGATGAGGCTACGAGCATGTTCACCGGTCTGATAGCCGACCTCGGGAGCGTTGTCGGCATCGAGCGCGACTCCGAAGGCGCGACACTCGAGATCGCGACGGCGCTCGCCGGCGAACTTGCCGAGGGCGATTCCGTGGCGGTCAACGGTGTGTGCCTGACCGCCACCGCCATCGACAATGGCGCTTTTCGCGCACAGGCGATGCAGGAGACGCTGAGGCGCTCATCGCTCGAGCGGCTGCAACCCGGTTCGCGCGTGAATCTGGAGCTTGCCCTGCGTGCTGACGGGCGTTTCGGCGGGCATATAGTGCAAGGTCATGTAGACGGGACGGGCGCGATCGTCGGGCAGCGCGAGGAGGGGTTCGCGCGCGTGCTGGAGATCGAACTCGCTCCTCGGCTGGGCCGCTATCTGGTTGAGAAGGGCTCGGTGGCCGTGGACGGGGTGAGCTTGACCGTGAGCGAGGTTCACGAGGAGGGTTTCTCGGTATCGCTGATTCCCGAGACGCTCACCCGCACGAACCTCGGGGAAGTGCAGGTCGGGGATCGGGTCAACATCGAGGCGGATATCCTCGCCAAGCACGTTGAGAGACTGATGAACGCGCATGGCGCGGGGCGGCGTCTTCGCTCGCTCGCGTACTCAGTACGCCACGCTCGCTGCATCCTTGCCCCGCTTGCCCGGCGCGCCCATCAGCGGCCAGCGGATGACCCGAAGGAGGCCCACATATGAGCCAGTCCAAGACAACAATCCCGTTCGCGACCATCGAGGAGGCGATCGAGGAGATCAGGCAGGGCAAGATGGTCGTCGTATGCGACGACGAGGATCGCGAGAACGAGGGTGATCTCACGATGGCCGCACAGTTCGCCACACCGGAGGCGATCAATTTCATGGCCAAGGAGGGACGCGGGCTGATCTGTCTCTCGCTCACACCGGAGCGGTGCGACGAGCTCGGGCTCGATTTGATGGCGGCCAAGAACGAGTCGTCGTTCGAAACGCCGTTCACGGTCTCCATCGAGGCTCGTGAAGGCGTCACCACGGGTATCTCGGCACACGATCGTGCGCACACCATCCAGGTCGCGATAGATCCCGAGAGCGCGCCGCGCGATCTCGTCCAGCCCGGCCATCTGTTCCCGCTCAAGAGCCGTGCGGGAGGCGTGCTCGAGCGGGCGGGGCAGACTGAGGCGGCCATCGATCTGGCACGGCTCGCTGGTCTCAATCCGGCCGGTGTGATCTGTGAGGTGATGAACGACGACGGCACGATGGCGCGTGTGCCAGATCTGGTCGACTATTGCGCTCGCCACGGGCTGAGGATGATCACGGTCGCGGATTTGATCTCCTACCGCCGACGCCACGACAAGCTTGTGGAACGCGTCGTCTCCACGCGTCTGCCGACGACCTTCGGCGACTTCGAGGCGGTCGGCTACCGCTCGCTGGTGGACGACAAGCACCACGTCGCGCTCGTCAAGGGCGACGTCGCCGGCCACGATGACGTGCTCGTTCGCGTGCACTCGGAGTGTCTGACCGGTGACGTGTTCCATTCGCTGCGCTGTGACTGCGGCGAGCAGCTCACTTCCGCGCTTTCGATGATCGAGGGCGAGGGCGAAGGAGTGTTGCTCTACCTATCCCAGGAGGGGCGCGGCATCGGCCTGCTCAACAAGCTGCGCGCCTACCGCCTGCAGGAGGACGGACTTGACACAGTCGAAGCCAACGAGCGCCTGGGGTTGCCTGCCGATCTGCGCGACTACGGCATCGGCGCTCAGATTCTCGTGGATCTCGGACTCAGCTCGATTCGCATCCTCACCAACAACCCCAAGAAGATCAAGGGTCTCGAGGGCTACGGCCTGTCGGTCAGTGCACAGATTCCAATCGAGCATGCGCCCAACGAGCACAACGAGGCATACCTGCGCACAAAGGCCCAGCGCATGGGCCACATCCTGCACCACCAGGGGCTCAACCTCGACGAGGAGCTCCTGCATTCCGAGCGCGAGCAGGATCGCGAGCACCCTAAAGGGCACAGGCGCGGCAAATGAGTTTCGCGATCGTGATCGGGCGCTTTTATGAGGAGCTGGCCGAGCGTCTGCAAAAGGGCGCTCTCGAGGCGTTTCACGAGGCTGGGCATTCAGATGTGGAGACGTTCGACGTGCCAGGCGCTTTCGAGTTGCCGCTCGCAGCCAGCTATGCGGCGAGCGCCGGGCGCTTCGCGGGTGTCGCGTGTCTTGGTGCTGTGATTCGCGGCGAGACCAATCACTACGACTACGTGTGCGCCGAGACAGCCCGCGGAATTCAGCAGGTCGCGCTCAGCACGGGCGTGCCATGTGCTTTCGGTGTGCTCACGTGCGAGACGATGGAGCAGGCGCTTGCCCGCACGGGCGGGGGCAAGCGCGATCAAGGCCGACATGCGGCCGAAGCCGTATTGAAAATGGCCGCGTTGCGCTCCGAGCTAAAGAGCGGCTAGACTGCGCATCCTCATGGCCAAGACATGTCACAGCTGCGGGAAGGGTCCCGCGTTCGGAAACAGCCGCAGTCACTCGATGGTCGCGACCAAGCGACGTTTCGATCCCAACCTGCAGAAGGTCAAGATCCTTGTTGGTAAGGCGCCCCGTCGCGTATATGTGTGCACTCGCTGCTTGAAGGCCGGCAAGGTCACCAAGGCCCTGTAGGGCCGATAGGCGGCGTCAGGCTGCGTTCTCGGTCGCTCATGTGCAAAGCACATTTCGCTCTCTGCGTCCTTGCCTGACTTGCCTCTCGACCCGACAGGCGCTCCTTCGTTACAGCCGGTTCTTGTGATGGTATGTAGGTTGTCGGCGAGGGGATTGCCGGCGCAGTGCATGGATCGAGAGGTCTTTCGGGCTGATGAGTGATACGAACCTGATCCGGTTCAGAGCGGCTGTAGCCGGCGCTCTGGCACACCTGGAGTCCCGCCGCGAGGAGGTCAACGACCTCAATGTGTTCCCGGTCGCCGACGGGGATACGGGCGACAACATGGTGCTCACGCTCAGGGCGGTCTTGGAGGAGCTAGATCGCTTGCAGGACGGCAATGCGGCCCGCACGATCGACGAGATCGGGCGCGAGGAGATCGTCCAGTCGGTCGCGCGCGCGGCGCTACTGGGTGCTCGCGGCAACTCTGGCGTGATCCTCTCCCAGCTGATCAGGGGCGCCGCCGAGGAGCTCGTCAGTCGCCCCGGCCAGCTGATCGACGCAACCCTGATCGGGGCCGCGCTTGCCAACGCCGCCGACCGCGCCTATGGGTCGGTACGCGAGCCGGCGGAGGGGACGATCTTGACGGTCGCGCGCGAGATGGCTCACGGCATCATGGCCGACCTAGCTCATGGCGAGGACGCGGCGCCACTGGGTCCGGCGACCGAGCCGCGCGAGCAGGATCTGGCGATCGCAAAGACACTCGAACGTGCCGTTGAGGCGGGCACCGACTCGGTCAAGCGTGGGCCGGAGATGCTCGCCGCGCTGCGCGAAGCCGGCGTCGTGGACGCTGGTGGTCACGCCCTGACGGTGATATTCGCCGGCGTGGTCGCGGCGTTGCGCGACGAGGAGCCGCCGGAGCTCGAGCACTACGCGCCGGCCAAGATCACCCATCCTGAGCACAGCTCCAGCACCTACCGCTATTGCACGAACTTCGCTGTCACCGGTCGTGACTTGGCGCCGGCGAGCTTTGCCCCAGTGCTCGAGCAGCTGGGCGACTCGGTGCTTGTCGTCGGCGACGCCAATACGCTGAAGGTGCACCTGCACACGGACGAGCCTGAGCGTGCCACGGCACTGTTCGACGGGGTTGGCGAGGTGTCTCATCTGGACGTGGCCGACATGCGCGCACAGGTGACCGAGCGTGAGCTGCGCTTGGCGGCCGGCTCTCAGGGCAACGGCAGCGGCGCTCATGCGGTAAGCAACGGCGTTCCCAGCGGCAGCGACGATCCGAAAGCTCCACCAAAGAAGGCCGGCGCGCGCGTGCGCTCTGGCGCTTTGGCGGTCGTCAGCGGAAGTGGGCTTGCGCGCATGTATGGCGAGCTTGGCGTACACACGATCGATGGGGGGCCCACGCTGAACCCCTCGACCTACGAGCTTCTCGCTGGGATTCATGAGGTGCCGGCCGAGGAGGTCGTCGTGCTGCCCGGCAGCGCCAATGTCGTGATGGCTGCCGAGCGCGCAGCCGAGCTCTCGGACAAGCAGGTGCTCGTGGTGCCGGCCACCAGCCAGCAGGCCGGCCTCGCGGCCGCGGTGGCGCTGCAAAGCGACCGTGGCGTACAGGAAAACGCGCAGGCGATGCGTGAAGCACTCGACGCGCTCAGGACGGGCGCGGTCGCGCCAGCTGCCCGCGCGGATGCCCAGGGCCGCTTCCAGCAGGGAGATGCGGTTGGTTTCGTGGAGGAGCAGGTGGTCGCCTGGGGCGAGCCGCGCGAGACGCTGCTGGCTGTGCTGCGTGCGCTTGCGGGCGACACCGAGCTGATCAGCGTGCTCGCCGGCGACGGAGCGCCGCTGGAGTTGTCTGAGCTTGAAGGCATCATGGACGGCCATGTCGAGCTCGAGCTTCGCCACGGTGGCCAGCCGGCGTATTGGTGGCTGCTCGCCGCCGAGTGAGCAGCGCGACCGGTCCCCGGTCGGCTTCGCGGACACTCTGCCGCTGACACGCGCGCAGATGCTGGCGGCCCCGGTGCGCTGGCCGCAGCCCTCGAGGCTGGCGGAGCCATTGGACCTCCCAGCCGGCAAGACAACCAACGGGATGGCGACGCTCGGGATCGAAACAGTCGGCGACCTGCTCGAACACCTGCCGCGCGACCATCGCGAGGCACGCATGGTTTCAGGACTGCGCGAAGGCGAGCAGGCGACCGTCGCGGTCCAGGTGCGCTCGATCGCAAGTCGCGCGGTGCGCACCCGGACTGGCACAAGCAAACGCGGCATGCGCGGGCTCGTGGAGGCGACCGTGTTCGACGAGAGCGGCTCGATGCGAGTCACCTTCTTCAACCAGCCGTGGCTTGCCAGCCGCTACCCGCCCGGCACGCGCCTGGTACTGCACGGCAAGGCCGACGGCGGCGGGCGCTTTCGCGTGTCCCACCACGCGATCGGCTCGGAGGTCGCTTCGCCTGAGACGGGCTCGGTCGCCCATTACGCTGCGGCTGAGGGCATCAGCTCGACTCAGATCCTCGCGCTTGTGCGCGAGCGTCGTAGCGAGCTTGCCGACGTCGTTGAGTCCCTGAGCGCAGGCGTGCGTCTCGCCGAGCGCTTGCCTGCGCGCGCGACAGCTCTCGGCGCGATGCACTTTCAAGGGGCGGGTGCGCAGTGTGAGAGCGCGCGCGAGCGACTTGCTTTCGAGGAGTTGCTGCTCAGCCAGCTGGTTTTCCTGATCCGTCGCGACAGGCGCGCCGCGCAAGGGCAGGCGCTGGGTCTGAGCGAGCCGCCGAGCTTGAGCGCACGCTGGTTGGGAGGGGGACTGCCGTTCGAGCTGACAGGCGACCAACGTCGGGCGATCGCGACCATCACGGTGGATCTGGAACGGCTGCAGCCGATGCAGCGATTGTTGATGGGGGAGGTTGGCAGCGGCAAGACCGTCGTTGCCCTGCACGCGATGTTGCGTGCCGTCGAGCACGGCGCTCAGGCGGCGCTGATGGCGCCGACCGAGACACTCGCCCAACAGCACTTCGCCACGGTGCAGCGGCTGCTCGGCGGCGAGCCGGTGACCGTTGCCCTACTCACCGGTTCGACCCCGGCCGCCCGCAGAGTCGATACGCTCGGCAAGCTCTCGAGCGGCGAGCTTTCGCTGGTGGTGGGCACGCATGCGCTGATCGAGCCCGCGGTGCGCTTTCGCGAGCTGGCGGTGGCCGTCGTCGACGAGCAGCACCGCTTTGGCGTGCGCCAGCGTGCGGCCCTGGAAGGATCTGAGCATGCCCGGCGCCCGCATGTACTGCACATGACCGCTACCCCGATCCCGAGGACGCTCGCGCTCGCGCGTTATGGCGATCTCGATCGCAGCGTGCTGCGCGAGTTGCCGCGTGAGCGCAAGCCGATCGCGACGAGTATCGTGACCGGAGACACCGAGCGCGAGCAGGCATATCGTGTTCTGCGCGAGCAGCTGAGCGCCGGGCGCCAGGCGTATGTGGTTTGCCCGCTCGTCGAGCTAGCGCTACAGGAGGGCTCAGGGCAGGACAGTGGCAAGTCGGCTACCGGCCAAAGCGCGTCGCCGGGAGGGCGCGAGCAGGCTGAGCCTGGGGGTGAGGCGAATGAGGCCAAGGCGGCGACAGCCGAGTTCGAGCGGCTCCGCGCAGGTGAGCTTTCGGGCTGGAGTGTTGCGCTTCTGCACGGGCAGATGCGCCCGCGCGAGAAGCAGCAGGCGATGGAGGCATTTGCGTCTGGGCGCGCGCAGGTGCTGGTGGCGACGACCGTGATCGAGGTCGGTGTGGATGTGCCCAACGCGACCGTGATGCTGGTCGAGAATGCCGAGCGCTTCGGCATCTCCCAGCTGCATCAGTTGCGCGGACGTGTGGGTCGCGGCGAGCACAGCTCGACTTGCATGCTCGTCGGACCCGCGGGCTCCGCTCGCTTGCGCGCGCTTGCCGAGCACTCCGACGGGTTCAGGCTCGCCGAGATCGATCTGCGGCTGCGCAAGGAGGGGGAGCTGATCGGCACGCGCCAGTCGGGCGTCGGGCAGTTCAAGTTCGCGATCCTGCCCGAGGACACGGACTTGTTGGAGCGGGCGCGCGTACGGGCCCGCACGATCCTTGCCGAGGATCCTGGCTTGAGCGGCCCGCTGCACGGACTGCTCGGTGCGGAGCTGGAACGTGTGTTTGGCGCTGAGGCGTTGCGCCCGCTCCCTGCCTGACAGTGGGGAGGGTGCGGGACCCGGGGCCGGGCGCCATGGTCGATCCGGCATGATGGGTTGCGTATGACCTGCAGAGCCGCGACGTATACCGGTAGGTCTTCGTGCGCGTGATCGCCGGAAATCTGGGTGGCCGACGCTTGAGCGCGCCGCGTGGACGTATTACGCGGCCGACCTCCGATCGCGTACGCGAGGCGCTGTTCTCGATGCTCGGACCGATCGACGGGGCGAGCGTGCTCGACCTGTTTGCCGGTACCGGCGCCCTCGGCATAGAGGCGCTCTCCAGGGGCGCTGGAGAGGCCTTGTTTGTCGAGCGGGACACCGCTGCGGTCGTTGCCCTGAAGGGGAATCTCGCGCGTTTGGAGCTTGGCGAACCGCAGGCGCGGGTACGGGTGGGCGAGGCGCTCTCGGCACTGCGCAGCGCACGCAGAGCCGGCGAAACGTACGATCTCGTGTTCGTCGATCCTCCATATGGCCAACTGCGCGACTCCGAGCGCGAGCTGTCGGCACTGTTGCCGACCGTGCTCGCCCCCGGCGCGCGTGTGGTGGTGGAGAGCGATCGACGGGCGCCGGCCAAGCTGCCTCTGGTCGTAGCGCAGCGCAAGCGCTACGGCGACACCACGATCACAATCCACAGCACAGAGGAGGAGGATGAGCGTTGACAAGTCGATAGCCGTCTGCCCGGGCTCCTATGACCCGATCACCAACGGCCACCTGGATGTGATCCGCCGCACGGTGGATTTGTACGACGAGGTCGTCGTCGCGGTCGTCAATCGCTCGGTGCGAAAGGACGCCACGCTGTTTGGAATCGAGGAGCGGATGGCGTTCATCGAAGAGGCTCTTGCCGATGTTCCGAATGTGCGCGCGCAACCGTTCAACACGCTTGTCGTGGACTTCGCGAGGACCGTTGGCGCGAAGGCGATCGTCAAGGGACTGCGGGCGATCTCAGACTTCGAGTACGAGTTCGAGATGAACCAGCTCAACCGCAGACAGGATCCCGAGATAGAGTCGGTGTATCTGATGGCCTCACCGCAATATAGTTTCCTGTCCTCCAGCGGCGTCAAGGAGTTGGCGACCTTTGGCGGGAGAATCGACGATCTCGTGCCGCCACGAGTGGCCGCCCGCTTGCAGGAAGAGTTGGCGCGCTGACGAACTTTGGTTGACGTGAGACCCTTCATATCCTTTTCTTATGTCGTGGGGCCATATCGGAAGCTCCACGGAGGTGATCGCTGATGGACGTGCTGGTGCTGATCGACAAGCTCGACGACTTGGTCCACAACGCCAAGTCCGTGCCTATGACCGACCAGGTCAGGGTCGACAAGGAGGAGATCTACGACATCCTCGACCAGATGCGCGCGACGATCCCCGAGGAGATCAAGCAGGCACGCTGGATCGTCAAGGAGCGCCAGGAGATGCTCGCCGAGGCCAAGAAGGAGGCGGAGCGCATCGTCAAGGAGGCGCGCGAGCGCCAGGAGAAGCTTGTTGGCGAGGAGGAGGTCACCAAGCAGGCCGAGCGCGCCGCCGAGGACATCGTCGAGGACGCAAGAGCGCGCGAGCGCGAGATCAGGCTTGGGGCCGAGGACTATGCGGATGAGATCCTGGGCACGCTCGAGGTCAACCTGTCGAAGTTCATCGCTGCGGTGCAGCGCGGCCGCGAGCGCCTGCAGGGCAAGGACGAACCGGCGGAAGTTTCTTAGGGACCATGCCGCATGCGGCATGGTCTGCAGGGCCGCATGCGGCCCTGCTCGGGGCGTGCATGCACGCCCCGACCGACCGGCGCATGCGCCGGTCGGTCGACAGCGCCACATGTGGCGCTGTCCGGGACCGCACGTGTGCGGTCCCGCCAGTCGGTGCATGCACCGACTGGCACTTGGTCATAAGGAGGCCATGCGCCGAGTGGCACTCGGATAAAAAAGACACATGTGTCGTCCGGCAGGTCGGTGCATGCATGCACCTGAACAGCCTCATGGGCAGCTCGTACACGCCCCTCGGCGTTTCCCACTCGCATATGCGTATGCGTGGACTCGAGCATTTTGGGTAGGGTGCCCGCGTGAGCTCGGCAAGTAGATTCAAGCTGGAAGCGGCCAAGGTGCTGCTCGGCACCGGCATCCTCACGCCGGTCAGGCCGGATCGCGCCGTGCGCTCGGTGATGGCCCTGCGGCACTGGGGGCCCACGCCCGCCGCGGCGTACACCGGCTCTGCCGCGCGCTTCCCCGAGCGTGAGGCGATCGTCGATGAGCGCGGGACGTTGACCTTCGAGGAGGTTCACCTGCGCACGAACGCGCTCGCGCACGAAATGCGTGCGGCGGGCATCTCCGAGGGGGACTCGGTCGCGATCATGTGCCGCAACCACCGCGGCTTCATCGAGGCGACGCTCGCCTGCTCGAAGCTGGGAGCGAGCGCCCTGTATCTGAACACCGCGTTCGCGGGACCGCAGATAACCGATGTGATGCGACGCGAGAACCCGGCTGGGCTCGTGTACGACGAAGACTTCGCGAACCTCGTGCACGACGGTGGCGAGGGTCGCATCCGGTTCGTGGGATGGAGCGAGCCGGGCGCCGATTCGGCGGACCCCTCGCTCGAGGATCTGATCGGGAAAGGCAGCACCGCCGATCTGATCCCGCCGGCAGAGCCTGGGAGAGTAGTGATCCTCACCTCCGGCACCACCGGCGCTCCGAAGGGCGCAGCGCGCAAACAGCCCGACTCGCCGCTGCCGCTGGCGGCGCTGTTCTCGAAGATCCCATTGAAGGCGCGCGAGACGACGATGATCGCCGCACCGATGTTCCATTCGTGGGGTTTCGGGCACTTCACGCTCGCGCTGCCGCTGTCCTCGACGGTCGTGCTGCGCCGGCGCTTCGACCCCGAGGAGACGTTGCGGGCAGTCGCAGAGCACAGGGCGACGGCGCTCGCGGTAGTCCCCGTGATGCTGCAACGCATCCTCGAGCTGCCGATCGAGACGATCAAAAACTACGACACGCACGCACTGAAGATCATCGCGCTGAGCGGCTCGGCGCTGCCGGGAGAGCTCGCGATCCGCGCGATGGACACCTTCGGCGACGTGCTCTACAACCTGTACGGCTCCACCGAGGTGGCGTGGGCGACGATCGCCACGCCAGCCGATCTGCGCGCGGCGCCGGGCACGGCCGGCAAGCCTCCGCTCGGAACCGTGGTGAAGCTGCTCGACGAGCAGGGCCACGAGGTGCCACAAGGACAGAACGGGCGCATATTCGTTGGCAACGAGATGGTGTTCGAGGGCTACACCGGCGGCGGCAACAAGGAGATCATCGCTGGGCTGATGAGCACAGGCGACGTGGGCCGGATGGACGCTGCGGGCCGGCTGTTCGTGGACGGTCGCGACGACGAGATGATCGTCTCGGGCGGGGAGAACGTGTTCCCGCGCGAGGTTGAGGATCTGCTCGCCGACCACGACGCGATCGAAGAGGCGGCTGTGATCGGTGTCGAGGACGCCGAGTTCGGTCAGCGCCTGAAGGCGTTTGTCGTCGCGCGCGAGGGGTCGGGCCTGGACGAGGAGACAGTCAAGGAGTACGTCAAGCACAATCTGGCGCGCTACAAGGTGCCGCGTGAGGTGGTGTTCGTGGAGGAGCTGCCACGCAATGCAACTGGCAAGGTGCTCAAGCGCGAGCTGCACGAGATCGCCTGAAATTCTGGGGCCTGGCCGTCCCGGCATGCCGGTCCAATGGGGCGAGGATTGGGCCGAGTGGTGGCGGCAGGTGTGGTTCTGTTTGGACGATGCCCCCCGCGCGCGCAGGGGGCATCGCGTTTTCGGCAATGGCTTGCACCGCCTCGGGCCACGACTCGGTAGGCCTCTTACTAATCTGGAGGGATGCCTGCTGTGACGGACACCCTCGACCTCGGCGGATTGCGCCTGAGTGCGGGCGAGGGGAGAAGCTTCGAGCTGGCGGTGCACATCGAGCCGCTGACACTCGGAGGCGAGCCATTTGAGGTGGAGCCGGCGACGTTGCCGGTGAAGCTCGACGTCTCGCGCATGCTCGGCAACGGCTACGCCCTGAGGCTGCGCTTTCTAGCAGCGCTCGTGGGGCCCTGCATGCGCTGTCTGAAGGATGCCGCGCCGCAGATCGAGGTCGATGCGCGCGAGGTCGATCGGCCCGGCGGCGGGGAGGAGCTCTCCAGCCCCTATCTCGAGGATGAGACACTCGACCTGGCCGGCTGGGCACGCGACGCTCTTGTGCTGGCACTCCCGACGCAGGTGCTGTGCCGCGAGGATTGCGCTGGTCTGTGCGCGGTGTGCGCCGCCGATCTGAACGAGGCCGGTCCCGAGCACACGCACGAGCGTCCGCCAGACCCGCGCTGGGCGAAGTTGAGCGAGCTAAAGCTCGACTGGTCCTAACGCGGTTAGTCCGAACGTGGCTAGTCCGAATGGAGACTAGTACCAACGCAGCTGGTCCAACACCGACTAGTACCAACGCGGCTATTCGGTCTCGCCCCTGGTACCCTGTTGCGCCGATGGCCGTCCCCAAGAAAAAGCAATCGCACAGCCGCACCGCGCTGCGCCGCGCCAATCACAAGATCGAGGCGCCCACGGTGAACGAGTGTCCGCGCTGCCACAGTCCGCGCAGACCACACCGCGTGTGCCCCGAGTGCGGGACGTATGCAGGTCGTGAGGTGGTGGCGCCCGGCGCGCACAGCCACGATCACGATCACGACCACGAGTAGTCGCCGAGCATGACTGGGTCGGTCAGCCGCGGCGGCCACGCAGCGGAGCCCGACATGCGCTCACACACGGTCGTGGCCGTCGATGCAAATGGCGCCGACTTGGGACCGTCGGAGGTCGGGGCCGGAGCGCGGCTCGCGGCAGAGCGGGGCGTGCATGTGCTGCTATTCGGTCCAGCCGCCGAGCTGGGCGATGTGGGGCCGGGTGTCGAGGTGGTCGACGCGCCCGTGTCTGTCGCCAAGAGCTCTGACCCCGTACGAGCGGTGCGCTCCACGCCGGACGCGTCGATCGTGCAGGCCGCAAAGGCCGTGGGTGAAGGTCGTGCAGATGCACTTGTATGCGCGGGAGGCACCGGAGCTGCCCTGGCGGCGGGCCTGTTCAATGTCAAGCGCGCGCCCGGCATCCATCGTCCCGCGCTCGCTCTGCCGATACCCGTGCCAGGTCACGCGGTGACGTTGCTCGACGTCGGCGCAAGTGTGCAGGCGCGCCCGGAGCACCTGGTCCAGTTTGCCTTCATGGGTGCGGCTTTCGCAAGCGCCGTGCTTGGCGTGGAGCGCCCGCGCGTTGGCCTACTCTCAAACGGCGAGGAGGCAGAGCGCGGTAGCGAGCTGGTAGTGCAAGCGGGCAAGGAGCTGGCACAACGATCGAGTGACGGGCAGTTGCGCTTCGTCGGCAACGTCGAGGGTGGCGACATCGTCGACGCGGTGGCCGACGTGATCGTCACCGACGGTTTCACCGGCAACGTTGCTTTGAAGTTGATGGAGGGTGTCTCCCAGACGATGTTGCGCGCGGTCAGAGACGCCGCGACGTCCTCGCTGCGGGGCAAGCTGGGCGGGATGCTGCTGCGCTCGTCGCTACGAGGCTTTCGGGAGGAAATCGACCCCGAAGGAGAGGGCGGGGCCTATCTTTTGGGTTTGCGTCGTCTCGCGGTGGTCCCACACGGGCGCTTTGCCAGAAACGGCTTCGCACAGGCGATCTTGCGCGCGGAGCGTGGGGTACGCGAGGACGTGGTGGGCGCTACCCACACCGCACTCGATCGGGCCGGCGCGCTGAGGAGCGCGGGGCGGGCGGGTCCTCTATCCGGCAATCCGGCTAGCCTCACGAGCGAATGACCCGCGAGGAAGTGTTCGTCCTGATACAGGCGCATCTAGCCGACGAGCTCGATGTCGAGCCCCAGCTGATTGGAGAGACCACCCATTTCAAGGACGATCTGGGCGCCGACTCGCTGGACCTATACACGCTCGTGCAGGAGCTCGAGGACACGTACGGCGTGAAGATCGAGGACGAGCAGGCGGCTGACATCCTCACCGTCGGTGAGGCGGTCGATTTCGTCGTGGCACACTCAGACGGTGGCTAGCGTGCAGAGCAAGGAGGGGACGGCGAGCAAGGAGGACGTGGTGCTGTTGCGCTCGCTGCTCGAGGAGCTGCCCGAGGAGCTGGCGCGACAGGTCTTCACACACGCCTCATGGACCGACCGGCGCAGCGACTCTTACACACGGCTGGCGTTCCTTGGCGACAGCGTGCTCGCGCTGGCGGTGACGGCGCACCTCTATCCGCGCTTGGAAGCGGAGCGCTTTGGTGCCGGCCGGCTCACGAAGATTCGCGCGCAGGCAGTGTCCGGTCGCTCCTGTCGCGCTGTGGCTGAACGTCTGCAGGTGGGCGAGCGTCTGCGCGCGGCCGCGCCGGAGAACGGCGAGGGCAGGCTCGTAGGCTTGTTGGAGACAGAGCGCGTGCTCGCGTCGGTGATCGAGGCCGTGATCGGAGCCTGCTATTTGCACACGGGCTACGAGCGCACCGCAGAGGCCGTTGTGGAGGCGTTCGCGCCAGAGATGGAGGATGCGCTGGAGCATCCCTTGGACTTCAAGTCGGCCCTCCAGGAGACGCTGGCCAGAAGAGGAGAGACGATCGCCTATGAGGTGACAGACGAGCATGGACCCCCGCACGACCGCACATTCGTAGTTGTCGCGCTGCTCGAAGGCAAACCTCTCGGTGAGGGTCGGGGACGCAGCAAGAAGCATGCAGAGCAGCAGGCGGCGGGCAAGGCGCTGGAGAGCCTCGCCAAGGCATAGCCATGCACCTCAAGTCGCTCACCATGAAGGGCTTCAAGTCCTTCCCCGACCGCACCAAACTGGACTTCGGCCCGGGCGTGAGCGTCGTGGTCGGGCCCAACGGCTCGGGCAAGTCCAACGTCACCGACGCACTGCTGTGGGCGATGGGCGAGCAGTCGCCGCTTGCGATCAGAGGCCAGTCGATGCAGGACGTGATCTTCGGCGGTGGCCGCGGCGTGCAGGCGCGCAGCGCCGCTGAGGTCGAGATCGTGCTCGACAACTCCGATGAGACAGTCGATCTTCCGCTGGCAGAGATATCGATTGTGCGCCGGCTCGATCGCTCGGGCGACGGCGAGTATCGCCTCAATGGCGCTCGCGCCCGCCTCGTCGACGTGATCGAGGTGCTCTCCGACACCGGCCTTGGCAAGGAGACCCATTCGGTCATCTCCCAAGGACGGGTCGAGGCGATCGTGACCTCAAAGCCCCGCGACCGGCGCCTCTTGATCGAGGAGGCGGCGGGCCTCGGCAAGCATCGCAAGCGCCGCCGCCGTGCGCAGCTGAAGCTCGAGCGCACGCAGGAGAACCTGGACAGGGCGCTCGACGTGGAGCGCGAGGCGCGCACGCGCCTGCGTCCGCTCAAGCGCCAAGCGGAGGCAGCTGAGCTGCACGAGCGCTTGGAGCATCAGATGCTGCAGGCTCGCTTCGAGTTGGCCCGCGAGGCCGTCAGGGCCACCCGAGTTCAGCTCGTCGAAGCCGAGGAAGGGGTGCAGGCGGCGAGGGCCGCGCGCGAGCAGATCGAGTCGCGCCTGCGCGCGGTTGTGGAGCGACGCGGACGCGCGGAGAGCGCGCTGGCCGAGCGCACCGAGCGCCACGACGCCCTGTCCAAGCGCGTTTATGAGGCACGCTCGGCACGCGAGCGCTTGCAGATGCGTGGCGAGCAGGCGGCTGCCACCGCGGCTAC
>Ga0208480_1000026_pt1 | contig 57389 bp, 48 predicted proteins | sample NGESurshal092012_4_FD_184485 | JGI IMG/M metagenome (GOLD analysis project Ga0208480, IMG submission 184485) | Arctic peat soil microbial communities from Barrow, Alaska - NGEE Surface sample F53-1 shallow-092012 (SPAdes) | ecosystem: Environmental > Terrestrial > Soil > Wetlands > Peat ... | reverse complement strand
ACTCGCGGAAATCGAGCTTCGCGCCATGGCCCTCGACCGCCATCTGTTCGCCGAATACGAGGAGAATCTGCGCAAGCAAGCTTCTAAAGTCGCCTAACCTCTCGGCAGCGCGCCGCCTCCGTCGATCCGGTTCAGGCTCTTCGAAGCGAATAACGCCGCCAAGACACCTTTTTTTGAGACGTTAACAGCCTCTTCTTCGTAATAGCTGGTGAAGATCGGCGAAAGGGAGGAACGGCAAAGCTTTGGTGGCAACGGTCGCATCCGGCGCAGTGCCTGCGGAAAGAGACGCCGCGTTGCCTGCTTTCGCCGAGGCGGTAGAGGCTCACAAAGCCATGGTGTACAGCATCCTATGGCATTTCCTGCGCGACCGCTCTCTTGCCGAAGAGTTGGCGCAGGACGTCTTTCTCGAGCTGCACCGGAACTGGGCCTCGATGAAGTCTTCCCAGCACATTTTGTTTTGGCTGCGCAGAGTGACCAGTAACCGAGCGATCGACTGTGTACGCAAGCGCAAGGCCAGGCCGGAGACGAGTCTCGAAGAGACCGGCGAACCGACCGTCCTCGAGCGCGTCCACGATGCGTTTCTTTCCGCCTATCTCGAGCGGATGGTGGCTTCTCTGCCGGAGAAGCAGCGCATCGCGATCGTTTTGCGCTACCAGGAAGGCATGGAACTGGAAGAAATTGCCGAGGTATTGGGAATAAAAGCCGCAACTGTGAAGACACAAGTTTTTCGGGGCCTTGATCTGCTCCGAGCCAAGACCGCACGCCGATTGGAAACACACAGGCATCAACCATGAATGAGTTTGAAGAACAACTGAAACAAGCGCTATCGCGCCGCGAGCCGCCCTCGGATTTTGCCGAGCGTGTCCTGGCGATTGCCCGGAATCAATCCAGGCCCGCCGCAGCGGCCCGCCTGCGGCTATGGTTTCATCGAACGCGGGCATGGCGGCTCGTGCCGGTCTTGGCGGCGCTTCTGATGATGACTGGCGGGACAGTATATGAACAGCATCGGCGCGCGGCCCGCGGAGAAGCGGTCAAGGAGCAACTGCTGGTCGCGATGCATATCGCTGGCTCCAGCCTGCATCGGGCGCAGCATCGCATTTTCGACGTAGAGACTGGCGAGGTGACTCAATGAAACGAAACGTGTTCGGGTTTGTAATGGCCATGGCGCTGGCTATGCCGGTGGGCGCTTATCAGGATCTGAAGATGCCGGTAAATCTCGACAAGCTGGCGGAGCGAGCCAGCGAATCGGTGGATGTAACGCTGGACGCATCCATGCTCCAACTTGCCAGCGGCTTTCTATCGAAAGACGATCCCGACGAGGCGCAAGTGAAAAAGCTGGTGTCCAAACTGAAAGGCGTCTACGTCCGCAGCTTCGAATTTGATAAAGAAGGCCAGTATTCTATGAGCGACGTCGAAGCGATTCGCTCGCAATTGAGAGGTCCGGGCTGGTCCCGCATCGTCGGAGTGAAATCCATCCGCGGTGAAAACTCTGAAGTGTATCTGAAAAAGGACGGGGGTCAAATTGGCGGCTTGGTCGTGCTTGACGCCGAGCCGAAAGAGCTGACCATCGTGCATATCGATGGCGCCATCAATCCCGAAGAATTGAGCGAGCTCGGCGGCCACATGGGCATTCCGAGAATGGACAAGACAAAAACCGGCAAGAAGGACAAAGATAATGCGAAAGGGGATCAATAGCCGTGCGGCTTTTTCTCGGCATTCTCACAATTCTTATCGCGCTGCCGCTCGCCTCGCCTGCGAGTGAATTCGACTGGCTGGTTCGTGAATTTTCGCGGGAAAGCGGCGCAAAGCAAACCCACATTCCGCTCTTCGGGGTGATGCGTTTCGCTGTCTCGGTTGGACATCCGGCGGGCGCTAGCGAGCTGAAGCTTGCGCTGTTTGAACATACCGATCTCGAACCGCGCAGATTTAGCGATTTGACGGATGCGGCGGTTGGACGCGATTGGAAACCGATGGTGCGCGTGCGTTCGCGGAGTGGCGAATCCACCAACATCTACGCTCAAACCGATGGAAGGAATTTGCGGTTACTCATCGCTTCTCTCGATCGCGAGGAAGCGGCTTTCGTTCAGGTGCGAATCAGGCCGGAAGAATTGATGAAATTCGTGGATGACCACGCCCAGGCGAAGAAGTAGATGTTCACCGCGGGGCGATCATGGAAGTTGAAGCTCGGGAACATGCCCCAGTCCGGAAACCGCGGCATACAGCTCGGCCCGGTCAATCGGTTTGCAGATGTAGTCGTCCATGCCCGCCGCGAGGCAGCGCTCACGATCGCCTTTCATGGCATAAGCCGTCAGCGCGATGATGCGGACGTGCCCGCCATTGCTTTTTTCCTTCTCGCGGATCAAGGCAGTCGCCTGGAAGCCATCCATGACAGGCATTTGCACGTCCATCAGCACCACGTCGAACCGCTCATGATCGAGCGCGTCAATCGCCTCGCTGCCATTATTTGCGATGACCACGGTGTGACCCCGTTTTTCAAGCAGCCGCGCGGCTAAGCGTTGATTTACGAGACTGTCTTCCGCCACCAGAACTCGACAGCATGCTTCGCGCGGCGAATGCAGCGCCACAGGCTTGGGAACCGGCGCTGGTCGACGAGTTCTCGGGGCGAACTTCGCCGTGAAATGGAACGTACTTCCGTGTCCAGGCTCGCTTTCCACCCACAGGCGGCCGCCGAACATTTCAACCAGCCGCGACGAAATGGCAAGCCCCAAGCCCGTGCCGCCAAACTCACGCGTTGTTCCGTCATCGGCCTGCGTGAACGCATCGAAAATCTTTGCCTGCATCCCGTATGGGATGCCGATGCCGGTATCCACTACGCGAAAGTGCAGAACGATTTCGGCGTCAATGCTTGTCTCCAGCTCAACTTTCAGAACAACTTCTCCAGCTTTCGTGAACTTGAGCGCGTTGCCGATGAGATTCACAACGATTTGGCGCAAACGACCGGCATCGCCGACCAATTCCAACGGCACGTCCGGAACGATCTGGCAGGCGAGTTTAAGGTTCTTTTCGTTAGCCTGAATCGACAGACCTTTGAGCGCCTCTCCCAAGGTGTCTTCTAAATTGAATGCAATTGGATCGAGGCTGAGCTTGTCCGCTTCGATCTTGGAAAAATCGAGAATATCGTTGATGACCGTCATCAGCGCGCGCGCGCAGGATCTCACCGTTTCCAGGTGTTCTCGCTGATCCTCGACTAACGGCGAATCCAGCACTAAGTCGGTCATTCCGATAATTCCGTTCATCGGCGTCCGGATTTCGTGGCTCATGTTCGCGAGAAAGTCGCTTTTGGCTTGGTTTGCCAACTGAGCGGCTTGCCTCAAGGACTCTTCTTGTGACAATTTTTGCCGGATTACCTGCGTTTGTTTCCTAACCCGGCGGCGGAGGATCATTACCCAGGCCAAGATGACTATCGTGAGAACGATTAATCCGCCGATCAAATCCGCCGCGCGGCCGACCGTCCACCAGGGCGGGCTGTCGAGAACTTCGGCGTCGCGGGCCGAGCGCGCAATCAGCCGGAAACCGGTGACATGTCCGAGCGAGTCAATTGCATTCACACAGACGCCGCCAAGTCGAAGCAGACTGCCCTCGACCGGCGCCTTGCCGAAAGCATCTGCTGGGCCGGAGACGGAGAACATCATATGATTCTGTTCGACGATGAGCGTGACCTCCCGGGGAGTTCTCGAATGTCCCAGCAGGTGGCCCCGCAATGTCACCAATTCAGAGTCGTAGGCTCCAGCCAAAATCTGTTCGACCGTGACCGCCGCTGCCCGCGGCAGCGAACCGCTTCCGATCCTGCGAACTACGCTGTCCTCCAGCCGCAGGTGCAAATCGAAGAATCCTGGAAATCCTAACGTTTCAACCCGATCCCCTGGCTTGAGAGCGATTTCCTGGCGTATTTCTACATAAACCGCACCGGTCCGATCTTGGACGTAAAACCCGCGCCCGGGCAAATCCGCGGTCACGACGCCCTTCAGCATGACCCGGTGCCCTTGGGGTTGACCGGAGCGGAACGTTTGTAGTTCGGCGATTGGGGTTGGAGATGCCGCAAAAAGATTCGACCTCGCGGGCTCAAGCGGCGTAATATCCGCGAGACTTGGAACATACAATTCAACCCCGGTCAGTTGGTTCTTCAGGTTGAATGCCGCTCCGCAAACGCCCCTTATTCTTACTTGCCGGTCTACCAGATCATAAGGCGCAGCCCCGGTCCATGGACTCTCGACGGCGACGCGCCCTCCAGAAAGCGCCACATCCAGCCAAAGCAAATTCTCATTGATGTTGCTATGCACGTGTGTGACTTGCCGCACGATACCTTCAACCTGCACCCACTCACTGTCTTCCGCTGTGCTCGCCATCTGGTCAAAGGAAACCTGCCGAGCCGGAGGCTCAGGTGAGTGGCCAATCACCTTCCAGCGCGGGTTCGATATGTTTGGGGAGAAGTCCAATTGGCTGCTGATCCCTTCCAGGTCCAGCAACTGCCCCACCGACGCTGCGGGATAGGCCTTCGACCAGCTCACCCAGATTCCCCCGGTTCGATCATGCACAAAAAGATCCGGAGCAACTGGATCGAAATAGGTAACCACTGCACGGACGTGAATAGGATAGCCGCGCCGCGCTTCCGCTGCGGTAAGGCTGCTGATCTGCCTGATAGAAGTCAGAGTGGGAAGGACTTTCGACGAGCTGTCGGCTCCTGCAGCCCCCATACAGGCGCCGAGCGCCAGCGAAGCACCGAGGAAAGCTCCTATCTTTCGAACAGTCATAGAGGTAGGACTTCTATTCTCATCGGCAAGGATTAAGCAGGTATTGCGCCCGGGAGAGAAGTTATTTAGAATCAAATGTGTACGATTGTCGGGGCGTAGCGCAGCCTGGTAGCGCACCTGCCTTGGGCGCAGGGGGTCGCAAGTTCGAATCTTGCCGCCCCGACCAAATAAATCAATAAATCAGGGCCTCCGGGCTCTCGTCGACCTTAGACTCCAGTTGTTTACTTTGCCATACGCGAACCCAATCGATTGTGAGGGTCAAAGTCTGAGCAGCGACGCCTGTCAAATCGCCGGATTTCCAGTTTGATCCTTCTTGCATTCCTAGAATCATGAAGTAGTCCTGCTTGTCAAAGATCTCGTAAGTCGGTTCCGAGTGTAGGGGAACACCGTCGAAATACCAAGTTATGCCGCCCGGTACCCAAAGGAGACCGTACGTATGATAGCTGGCAAAATCGGTGTTAGAGGGAACCGAAAACCGGTTGTTGGCGGAACTGCTTGCCAGTTCTTGCGAGCCACGCCAGCGATGAATGGTTCCGAAGAAGGCGTGGGGCTCGCTGCCTTGTCCCTCAAAGATGTCGATCTCACCCGATTCGTATGGCATCCTCTGGCCGGGCGGCGGTACAGGTATGAGCCAGAATGCCGGCCATGCCCCTTTTAAGGGGGTCCACTTCATGCGTGCTTCGAAATACCCATAACGCCAAGCGTGATAGTCCGGGCTGTTCCGGGAAAAGGTGGAAATGCTGGAATCCGGTTGTTGCTGGCCGCGCCTCCATTGTAGGGATAGGGCCGAATTGTCAACTTTGAAGCGATCGAGCGGAGCATGCCGATGACTGAACCATACGCCTTCGTACCACTTGTGCGGTTTGGCAGAAGGACGGCCGTCGGCGGTACCCAGATCGAGGGTATTGAACTCGTCGGCGAAGACGAGGCGATAGGCGCTCAATTTCAGAGGCGGCGCGGGAGAAGCCGATTGCGCGCCTAAATTAGCGGTCAAGAACAAAGCCCCAGCGAGGCTTATGCGCGGCGACGGCAGGCTGCGCAAGCGCAACTCCCTTTTAAAAGCGGCAAGAATTATTTGAAGATACGACAAATAGCGTCCCACTCGCGAACCCGGCGGTTTGAAACTGCGCGGATAGCCCGAGCATTTAGTGGAGTTCTTTAACGAAACAGCCATGAAGTTTTAGTACTGCTGGACGTTTCATTAAATCGGCTTTTCATGATACCCAGTAAGTCTACCCAACTATTTTTTGTTTGGACAAACGCGAGCAAATTAGCTTAGCGCAAATTGCCATTACAGTTCTTACAGGTGTGTCCGTCACTTGTAAAACCGGAGGAAGTGCTGCTGTCGAAGGCGGCGGCATGAGCGTATGGCGGACAAGTGTCTAAGTGGACCCATGATTGTCACAGAGCCGACGCATAATTCGGAAATGAAACTGCCGCTCGGCGGAGCTGGCATTGCCGGGCGTGAAGCTTGCGTGCCCAAACGAATCGTGGATATTCTTGGGGCCGTGGTTATAGGGCTGCTCGCTTCGCCAGTCATCGCGATGGCGGCTTTAGCCACCCGGTTTAGCTCGAAAGGACCAATTTTTTATAAGCAAGCGCGCATTGGCAAGGGAAACCGGCCCTTCACCGCGCTGAAGTTCCGCACTATGTGGATGAATGCGGACGAAAGGCTACATGATTATCTGGCGAAGGATCCGGGCCTGCGGGAGCAATGGGAAAGCGTTAACAAGCTAAAGAACGATCCTCGCGTGACTCCAGCGGGCCGATTCTTGCGGCGATTCAGCCTGGATGAACTGCCGCAGCTCCTGAATGTACTGGCCGGGGAGATGAGTCTCATTGGGCCGCGGCCCATCGTGGTCGCCGAAATTGAAAAATACGGTCTGGATTACGCCGCGTACGAGCGTGTGCGCCCCGGCCTGACGGGCCTGTGGCAGGTGTCGGGCCGCAATGACACCACCTATCAGCAACGCGTGGATTACGACTCCTATTACGTTCAAAATTGGTCGCTCTGGCTCGACGCGAAGATTCTTATCAGAACGTTTCGCGCGGTGATTTCCGGACAGGGGGCCTATTAACCAATGACCGGCTGTATGGGACGGGGCGCGCTCGTGATTTCACTCGATTTTGAACTTCACTGGGGGGTCCGGGATCTTGCGCCGCTCGATGGCGCTGAGCGAAAACGCTTATTAAGGGCACGCGCCGTTGTGCCGGAGATCCTGCGCGCTTTCTGTGAGCACGGCGTTCGTGCTACATGGGCGACGGTTGGATTATTATTTGCACGCTCGCGTGACGAAGCGCAAGAATGCCGGCCGCGGTGTACACCGAAATACGAGCAGGTTGACCTTGATCCCTATTGCGAAATGACGGGTCGCAACGAATCGGACGATCCCTTTCATTACGCGCCCTCCCTGATACGAGAAGTAGCCGAACGGGCTGGCCAGGAAGTAGCATCTCATTCTTATTCCCACTACTACCCGCTGGAAGGAGGGCAGGGCGAAGCTGAATTTAATTCCGACGTGGTGAGCGCCAAGCTTATTGCCCAAAACTCCGGATACCATCTGAAATCTTATGTGTTTCCGCGAAATCAGGTTCGTCGTAGCTATCTGCCGATGCTGGGCCACGCTGGATTTACCTCTTATCGTGGTACTGAACCCGCGGCGGTAAAGGCCCCGGTTACGTTCCATGAGCAACGCCGTCCCTGGAAGCGGGCCTTGCGTTTGGCGGATGCCTACTTGAATATAAACGGGGCGCAGACTCTGGAGTGGCCCGAGGGCGCTAATCCCGTCTCTGTGGATTCCAGCCGATATCTGAGGCCGTACTCTTCTGCGCTTCGTGCCTTTGAGCGCGCGCGCTTGAGGCGCATTACGGACGCGATGACGCATGCCGCCCGCGAGAAACGGATCTTTCACTTGTGGTGGCACCCAGAGGATTTCGCTAATCAGCCTGGGCGGAATTTGGATTTTCTGAACCGAGTTCTGACTGTCTTCGACCGGAACCGGCGGGAATACGACATGGCTTCTCTTTCGATGTGCGATGTGAGCGAAGCCGTGAGATCCCTGAACAGGAACGACGGCGTGGCGCAAACGATTATTGGATCGGGCCGATGAGCGCGCTGCGAGCGATGGGAGGCGCAGCCCTCGCCACTTTGGAAAGAGCGCCTACGGCGCGGCCGCGTCTGCTGTATCTGGTCACGCGCGCCGAACACGGGGGCGCCCAGGCGCACGTGCTGGATCTAGCCATTGGGATGAGCGGACTATTCCACGTCGAAGTGGCAACCGGAGAAGAGGGTTTTTTGACGGAAGCCTGCCGTGAACGAGGGATTCCCATTCATATTGTTCCCCACCTGGCGCGTGAGATCAGTCCATTCGGAGACATGCGCGGGTTGCGCGAGCTGGTCAAATTGATGCGGCGTATTCAGCCGGATATTGTGCATGCTCACACGTTCAAAGCGGGATTCCTTGGCCGGTTTGCTGCGAAATGTCTGAAAATCACTTGCGTGTATACCGTGCACATGTGGCCATTTGGACGGGCGGTGCCGGTAAGCTGGCGACTGGCCGCTCCAATTTGCGAGCGTATGGCCGCAGGTTGGTGCGATCGTATTATCACTGTTTCTGAACTGGGTGTGGAAATCGCAACCCAACACGGCATTTGCGATTTATCAAAAGTAATTTCGATCCGGAACGGTATACCGGATCACGCTGCTCGAGCGCGGTGGGATCGCGACGGAGATCTCCGTTGCACAATGGTGGCGCGCTTCACAAACTTTAAAGATCACTCTCTGCTGCTGCGCGCCTTCGCCAGAGTGTCCGGCGAAGCTCGCCTTTTGCTTGTTGGCGCCGGCGACACTCTGCCTGCTGCCAAAAGGTTGGCTCTACAACTCGGGATTCACAAGCGAGTCGAATTTGCGGGTTCCCGGTCTGACGTGCCGGAACTTCTGGCCCAGACTGACGTGTTCGTCCTGGCCTCAAAACAGGAGACTCTCCCTATAAGTATTTTGGAGGCCATGCGGGCCGGTCTGCCGGTTATCGCTTCGGATGTGGGAGGCATATCCGAAGAGGTTATCGACGGGCAAACGGGATTGCTTGTATCGCCGGGTTCCGTCGAGGACTTAAGCAGGGCGCTAGCGCGTCTTCTGGGCGATAAGGCGTTGAGGAGAACCATGGGCCGCGCAGGCAGAAGGCGTTTCGAAAAGATGTTTCTGGCAGACCTGATGATCGAACGGACGAGTGCCTTATATGAGGAAGTCCTGGAAAAGCGATTGGCGGCGCGATGAGTCGTCGCCGTCGGTTGGTTTATGAGTGGCTGATTTTCCTGGGATTGTTAGTTGCATTTGCCATTTTTTTATCGGTTTGGTTTCATACCGATCCGGCGGGTCCGGCTGATTTTTAGCGATAGCAGGCAAGAAAACGAAAAGACGATGAATAGCAAAAGACTGATGGCGGCGTTTCTCTCGGCGGGTTGTGGCTTGATACCTCTGCAAGCGCGGATTGCCGCGACCGGCGGTGGCCAAGCTCAGGAGTCGGCAGAGGTTGGGCAGGCTTCCGGGAGCAATTTGGGTTTCGAGCCGGTGGGGCCTGGAGATCTGGTTGCGCTCTCGGTGACCGGCTCGCCTGAGTTATCACGCAGTTCGCGTGTTACCGAGGACGGCAAATTAATGCTCCCGCTGCTGCGGGACGGAATTACAGTCGCGGGCCTGACGCCTGCCAAGATTGCGCAGGCTGTAACCGCGGCCTTGGTGAAAGAAAAAGTATTGGTGGACCCGATTGTGTCAGCCGCCGTATTGGAGTACCGCAGCCGCCGGGTCAGCGTCATGGGCGCGGTGCGCATGCCATCGAATTTCCAAGCCGTGGGCGAAATGCGGTTGCTCGATGCCATCGCTCGGGCGCAGGGTTTTACGGCGGATGCCGGGCCGGAAGTGATCGTTTCGGGGGCCGCGGGCGAAAGTAGCGAAGGAAGCCAGCTTCACATCCCCATCAAAGCTCTGATGGCAGCGAAAGATCCAGCGTTGAACATCGTGCTGAGGGGCGGCGAAGAGATACGCGTGCCTGAAGCGCCGAAGCTGTTTATTGTCGGCAACGTTAAGATGCCCGGTTCGTACCCGTTGGCCGATATTGATGGCTCGACGGTCTTGAAAGCACTGGCATTATCGCAGGGTATCTTGCCGTTTGCGGCGAAGCGCGCGTACGTATATCGCTTAACGGGGACTTCAGGGAAGCGTGAAGAGATTCCAATAGAACTGCGCCGGATTTTGCATCGCAAAGCGCCGGACTTTCCGCTGCAAGCGAACGACATTTTGTACATTCCGGACAATCCGGGAATGCGCTTGAGCGCCACGACCCTCGACCATATTGCGGGCTTCGGCTCCTCGGTGGGCTCCGGGCTGCTCCTGTGGCACTGAGAATGGACAAAAAGTAATGCTAGATCGTTCTTCAGAACCACCTCGCCTCCCGTCGATGCAATCGCCGGCAAAGAACGCGCCGCCCGGCATGCCTGCCTATCCGCTAGGACCCTATGCTGCACCCCTGCTTCCTGCGGATACGAAGGCGCTGTTCGGCCAATTGTTGAAGATTCTCCGCAAGCAACGCTGGAAGCTTATGCTTTTCATGGCCATCGCTATTATGCTGGCGCTGACACTCCAGTTCGCGTTTCCTCGCCTGTATTCCGCTACTGCCCTATTGCGCCTTGATCGGCATTCCGCGCCCGGGGCCATTGGGCAGGAAGCCTCTCAGATCTCAGCTATTAACGACATGGACGTAATTATCGATACGGACATGGAAGTAGCGCAATCCGACTCCGTGATTCGTCCCGTAGCCGAGCAGTATCGTCTCGTCGATACCGAAAAGGCGTCGAGCGTTTGGGCGCGCTGGTTTGGAAGGAAGGCCGATGCTGAAGCTATACGCCGCGCCAAGGCCGCGCCAATTGAGTTAACCGGCTTGCGAGTTACTCGGCCTGCCAATACTTATCTGATCCGCATCACCTATCGTGCCTGGAAAAATCCGCAACTGGCGGCCAATGTCGCGAATGGGATTGCCGAATCGCTGGTAAGACACGTTCATGAGTCGCTCGATCAGTCTTACAACGATTTGTCAAGCGCAATGCGCCGCGACATGGAGCAATTGCGCTCGAAGATGGATGATTCTTCCACCAGACTCACCCAGTACGAAAAAGAACTGAATATGGTCGATCCTGAGCAACGTTCAACAGTGTTGACGTCGCGGTTGACGCAGTTACTGGCCGAATATACGGCGGCTCAGGCAGACCGCCTTCATAAACAGGCCACGCTCGACGGCATTATGAAATCCCCCACGCTCGCCGCTACCCAAGCAACGGAAGCCGACCGGCAGCGCCAGAGTTTGTTGGATGAAGCATTGGAGCATCTGTCAACGGCCCGCCTGCAGTTTGTGGCAGTCCGTTCCTACTACGGTGAAACCCATCCCGAATATCGCAAGGCCAAGCAACAAGTCGATGAGGCCGAGGCTCAGGTGGAAAAAATGCGGGTAGCTACAAATGACAAAACCGCGGCCGAGTACCGTCAGGCCCTGGGACGCGAATTGCTCCTTAAACGCCAATTCGACGAGACAAAAGCGGAAGTAGACGGCCTGAAGGCTCATGCTCTCGCATATTCACAATTGAAGAGTGAAGCGGAGAACGATCGGCGCATGTATATGGACCTGGAGGCACACATGCGGGACGTGGACGTGAACCGGCAGTTTCGTGACGCAACAATTCAGTTCGTCGGGCCGGCGCTACCGCCCGACAAGGCCATTTTCCCCAAGCTGAGGGTTAATCTGCCGATTGCTTTTGTGCTGGCTCTGTTGCTGGGAGTGCTGGGCGCGATTGCAGCCGATGCTTTAAATTCCACCTTTTCAGATGCTGACGAAGTGGCGGCCCGCATGCGGTTAGAAGTGATGGGGGCCTTGCCCGATGTGCGGCGGCTGAGAGCAAAAGGAGACAGCCCCGCGAACGCATTATTTGCCGTGTATGGCCGTTCCGGCGAAATGGGCGATCGTTACGAAGAAGCGATTCGCATGCTTCGTAACGTCATAGGCCGTGCAGGAACGAACCAGCCTCTACGAACTCTGTTGATTACCAGCGGCGCAGCGGCAGAAGGAAAATCGACCACTGCGGCGCGCTTGGCGGAGGCTTGTGCGCAGGCTGGTAAGAAAGTGCTGCTGATCGATGCCGATCTTCGGCGTCCTTCGCTCCATAAGACATTTGGGATCACCGCGAAAATCGGCTTGGCGGATGTTCTAGCGCACCATATCTCGCCGGTGGACGTGATTGTGGAGGTCGAAATTCCCGGCCTTTTTGTCATGCCCGCCGGCCCCCCGATGCTGAACGCGGCCGACTTGATCAGCTTGGGCTTTGCCGGTGTATTGGACAAAGTTCGGAACAATTTCGATTTCGTAATTGTCGATGCTCCTCCCATGCTCGGCCTGTCTGAAGCACAAGAACTCGCCACGATGGTGGACGGTGTTCTGGTGATTGCCAAAGCGGAAGTTACCTCAGCCAAGGAACTGGCGGACACGCTTACGGTCTTAAACCGGAGCGGCGCGAATGTGCTGGGGGTTGTCATGAACCAGGTGAAACTATCGAGCCGCAAGGGATTCAGCTACTCCTACCAACAACGTAGTCGGGATAATCGGGCGTAATTGCGCCGCACGCGGGCCTATGGATTTGAAAAGACCATTATCGCGGCTCGGTAGCGAGGGAGGACTACTCGCGGTACTTACTCTCGGCACCGCTGGCCTGTTCAAGGTCGCAGCCTTCGCGCGTGAAGCCTTTATTGCCTCCCGCTTCGGTCTTTCAAGCTTTACCGACGCTTACTTTGCTTTCCAGCAATTTCCGCTCATAATAGCGACCTTCATGTTCGGGGCCTTCGGACTGGCTTTCATACCAGCCTATGCCGACGAAAAACGAAAAACGGGGCGGGTGACGTGGCTGCCGGGCCTAACGGTTTATGGTGGAACACTCGGCGTATTGCTAACACTGCTGACGATCTCGCTGGCGCCATGGTTTCTGCGCGCTTTCAGCATTGGACCCGCGGGGCAGGGCAGAAGCACGCTGGTCGTTCTAAGCTGCGCGTTCGCGCCGGTGATTTGGCTGGGCATTTGGGCCGGCATCACTATCGCGGACGGCAGGAATTTACTCGCAATGTTCGTGGCCGGCCTGCCGTATCTTTCGATGACCGTCTTACTAATAGGGCTCTATGCTTTCGGAGAGCTCAACACGCTTAGTCTGCCGATCTCGTTTCTGGCGGGGTTCGGCGCGATCGGTCTGTGCACGCTTCCGTGGCTCGTGTCAGCAGCACGCCGCGGGGAATATTTCGGCGCAGTGATCGGGACCTGGAAGATGCCGGGATTTCGTCGATTCCTACGGCAACTGGGCGCTTCTTCCATGGAGAACCTCGGCTATGCCGGCAATCAACTGTTGTTGGTCTACTTTGTGGCTCACGCCGGTACGGGGGCAGTTTCGGCCAACACTTGCGCCATGCGGGTGGGCATGCTTGGTTTTAGCCTGTTAAGCCAGCCTCTGGCGCAACTTATGCAAGCGAAGCTTTGCTCGGCTCATGAAGGCGGTCAGGCTGAAGTTTTGAGAAAGTGGCTGCCCGCAATTTCGAGCGCGGTGGTTGCTTTCGCCATGCTGATTTATATCGTGCGCGTGCCAATTACAAGATTGGTTTACCTGCACGGAAAGTTTTCGGCCATTGAACTGAGCAGGGTGACCGAAATTATACCTGCGTGGGTGGCTTACTTTGTCGTCGCATCGCTGAATGCGGTTGTGGCGCGCTACTTGTTTAGCACGGCGAAGGGCAATAGCTATGTGCGGCGGCAGCTCTGCGCCTATGCGGCCGCGAACCTGATCCGTATCGTCTTCTGGGGAAGACTGAGCGCGCCCCTTATCATTTGGTGCTCCGTGCTCTGCGAAGGAGGCGCCTTATTGCTGAGTCTTCGAAGCTGCTTACGAGAGACTGAGCCCTCGGCACTGGAGCCGGCGATGGCCTTGGCGCAAGGTCTAGATCTGTGAACGCGATGAAGGCGGATACACAACTTTGGACCGGAAGCGGCCCCCGGGTGATCGTTCATACACCGGAGCCAGGCGCGGGCGCGGGACAGTACGTGGCGGAGTTCGTGAAATCCCTGGCCGGCGCTGGAGTGCCGATCGTATTGTTTTGCCCGAGCAATTTCGCATATGAACAAGAGGTGAAAGCGAGCGGCGTCGAAATCGTTCACGCGCCGGTTCGCGAAGTTAACACCGCCAGCCTCTGGCGCCGCGTTTTCCGCAACATTGCCTTCAATGCGGGGGCCGCGCGAAAGTTTTGGACAACGGTAAAAAAAGGCGATATTGTCCATTTCCAGTTCGCGCTGCATTTCGGCCTGGGATTGTTGTATTTCGCTATTGCCCGCATAAAGCGCGCTTCCATTGTGCTTACCGCGCACGACCCCGTGCCTCACCGCTGGATGCTGCCGCGGCGTTTTCGTTGGATGGAAACGGCGCTTCTTGCCATTCAGTACTGGTTGTGCAGCCGGCTTATTGTTCACAACGAAATCGGCAAGCGGATTCTGGTGAAGCATTTTCCCTCACATCCAAACGTTATTACGGTGATACCTCACGGTCCGCTTACCCCGGTAGCGGCAGGCGTCTTAGACCAACAACCGCCGACGATTGAGAAACCTTTGCGGCTGCTGGCGTTCGGATCGCTGCGCGAAAACAAGGGCCTGCATCTGTCGATTGCCGCCATTCAGCGCTTGCGGCAAGATGCAATGAGCCGACCGGTTGTCCTGACTATCGCGGGCTCGATCCCCAATCTCATGGAACGGTCCTATTGGGCGCAATGCTTGCGGCTCATCGAAGCTCAACCGGACGGGATAGAGGTACTGGAGCGGTCGATCGGCGATGCTGACATTGGCGCGCTCTTCGCAGCGCATGATGCCGTTCTCTTACCCTACGTTGATTTCTACTCCGATAGTGGCGTGGCGATGCTTGCCCTGTCGCAGAGGCGGCCGATTCTTACAACTTCCGCGGGCGGACTCGGAGAATTACTGCGTGAAGCGGATTGCGGCATTTTGATTAAATCGGCGACAGTGGACGCGGTGATTGCGGCCATCCACGAGGCGTCCTCTACTCCCCCCGGACTCTTGCGGCGCAAAGGTTTGAACGGCTACCTCCACGCCTTGACTCAACGCTCTTGGACGGTCATTGCCGGGCGGACCAGAGGAGTCTATGAAGGTCTGCTTGCGAGCAAACGCGCGCGCGGCGGAGGACAAGCAATTATCCTGCACACTCCGGAGCCGGGTTCTTCAGCGGCTATGTACGTCGAGGCGCTCTCTGCAGCGCTTACCGCGGAGAAAGTTCCTGTCCGAGTGGTTTGTCCCGCCAATCATCAAGCGCGCGGCGTCATGGAATGCAATCCCTTGATTGACGTTCGTGTCTGCTGCGCGCGCGCCACGAGCACCAGCGTCAGTTTAGCGACTAAGTTCGCTCAAAACCTGCGCTTTGTCGTTTCATCTTGCAGGGCTCTACTAGCAGCCACTAAGCCGGGCGACATTGTTCACTTCCAGTACATTCTCCACCTTCCATTCGGCTTGATTTTCTTTGTATGTGCTTGGGCCAAGCGGGCGCACGTTGTTTTTACCGTTCACGATCCGGTTCCTCACAAGTTCTTGTTTCCGCGTATTCTGCGCGCAATTGAGACCGGGGCACTCGGCTTGGCTTACGCGTGGAGCGATGTGCTCGTCGTGCACAGTGAAGCCGGGAAGCGAAAGCTTGTGGAGATGTTTCACGTGCCTCCCCGGAAAATCCGCATTGTCGTGCATGGCCCTTATGAATTGAAGAAGAACGTGCGAGCCTGTGCTGAGCCGAATCGCTTGGAGGCGCTTTTCTTCGGCTCGCTCCGTGAAAATAAGGGACTCCACTTGGCTATTAAGGCGACTCAACAACTAGCGAACGAAGGCGTGGCCGTAAGGCTCACGATTGCCGGTCAGGTAGTCAATCGGAACGAGGAGAAGTATTGGCGCCGCTGCCGGACGCTAATTGACTCCGCCTCCGGCGCGATTCGGTTGATAGAGGGCTTCGTGCCGGATGAAGAACTGGCCGACCTCTTCTCTCAGTGTCATTGCTTTGTTCTGCCGTACACAACCTTCTCTTCCGACAGCGGGGTGGCCTATATGGCGCTGGCCAATGCTAAGCCGATTGTGTCAACCGATGCGGGCGGTTTGGGATGGCTCCTGGAAAATTCAGGAGCCGGCATTCGTATTCCCGATGCGAGTATTGCAGGAGTCATTGAGGCATTGCGGCAAGCAGTCGATTTGGGACCCGAAAAACTTGAGAGCATGGGCCGGACTGGGGCGCAGTGGGTTTTTACCGAATGTGGATGGACCAGGGTAGCGCGTGACACACGAAAGTTGTATGCCGAGTTTATTCCACATCTGAGCGCCGCGAACGTGTACGGCGAAAGCGCTGAGGAAGCTATCGGGTTGGTGGGAGTCTGTCATGAGTGAGAGTCAGGCACTGGATTGCGTCGCGCCCGCAGACTGGCCGCGGATTCGCGTGGAATCCGGCCCGAAGGTTTCGGTTTTGTTTTATTCCGGTTTGGCGGCCGCAAGCATTCCGTTGAGCCTCTCGCTGTACTGGGTAGCATCCTGGCTTGTTCCCGGATCTGAGGGTCTCTTGTTACGGGCCTCGGTTCTGGCTTGTTCCTTACTGCTGGCCTTTATCTGGCGCCGCGCTCCGATTAGTCAGGCTGAACTCAATCTGGTCCGCGTGCTGGGCGTAGCGGCCCTCGTGCTGTTAATTCCCACATTGACGGCGACGCAACCTTCACGCGCTTTCTCCGGCTGGCTCAAAACACTAGTATTGTTCACGGTTTGTTGCCTGGTTGCCCGAGGTTTGCGGCATCCCCCGACGGCGCACGTGTTTGGGCTCGCTTTGCTGGCGGGCGGCGTCATCCTGATCGCATTTATTTTGTACACCTATGCGCGACATCTCGGTTTTGAGATCCCCACTTACAAGATGGCTCGCCAGTTCAAGGGAATTGAAGAAGTGGAGGGAGTGCCTCTCAATAGCATTGCCTTCGCCGCCGTGCTCAGTTATGTGGCCGGCCTATGTTTGATAAGGACGAATTGGTTGCTTACTTTGATTGGTATTCCGTTATTCGTGACCTCGTCCATTTTTACTGGATCACGAGCGCCGCTAGTAATATTGGCCGCCAGCGTGTTTGTCCTGCTGTGCATCAATGGTTTGCGCAGTAAGTCTCTTCTGCTACGGGCGGCGACAGCGCTGCTCGTCTCCGGCACAGTGTTGGGCGGTGTAGCCATCATCATGCTGACACCCGACAGAGACTTGACCGGCGTCACGGAAGGCCGTTGGCATTTATGGTCGGTCGGCCTTCACAAATTCGTCGAACGGCCACTGTTCGGGTATGGCTATGAATCCTGGCGCGACGACTTAGTGTCGCGGCTTCCGGGCGAATACGATTTAACGTTCGATCTAGCCAAGAGCCTTGGCGGAGGGTATCACAACGAATACATCAGCGTGCTGGCCGAGGAAGGATTGATCGGTGCTTTCGGAGCCGGCCTGATCGTCTGGTTGCTACTTCGTTCGAGTTGGCTATTGGCGTTCCGTCAATGGGGAGCAGTACCCACCAAACAATGGCCTCTCTTCGCCTGTATTTTTATGCTCTTGCGGGCTAATTTCGAAGTCCCTGGCCTGTTTGGCTATGGACAAGACCCGGTTGACTATCTCGCCTACGTTCTTGTCGCAATTATAATAAGCCGTTTCTCGGTAGAGGAAGACCGCGCACGCTTACTCGCGCAAAAAGGTCAGGTGCAGTGAGATGAAGCTGCAGCCGATTGAAAACGAAGTAGCGGCGGTCATTTCCCAAACAGCCGCATTGACTTCCAATCGCGGCCGGATTTTGATGCTGTCTACTGCGCTCGGTTTCGGCGGTGGGGCTGAAGAGCAAGTGATGCTTCTCAGCCTCGGCCTCAGAGCGCGCGGATGGAAAGTTAAAATTGTTTCCTTGCTACCGCTGTATCCCCTGTCAGCCGATCTCGAAGCTTCAGATATTCCAACCTCTTCGCTACGCATGAAGCGCGGGATACCCGATCCGCGCGCTATGTTTCGCCTCATTAAAGAACTGCGCAGCTTTCAACCCGATGTTGTGCATTGCCATATGCCGCAAGCCAATCTACTGGCGCGCGCAGTGCGGCCTTTCTGTGCGTTCCGCCTACTGATCAGTACGCTGCACAACCTGACAATGGAACGAATTAATGGCGGCTCCGGACGTTTTCTGGAACTCGCCCACGGCTGGACGGATCGCTATTCCGATATGACGACCGTGATCTGCACTCCCGCTGTCAGGAGCTATATCGAGCGGGGCGCGGTGCCTGCGAATAAGATCGCAGTCCTCTATAACGGCGTGAATACCAATAATTTCCAAGCTGATCCGGTAGCTCGCAAGCGCTTGCGGCGCGATCTCAATTTGAAGGATAAGTTTGCTTGGCTGGCAATTGGGCGCTTCGAACGGGCGAAGGACTATACGAATATGATTCGCGCCTTTTCGAAAGCCGTCGGGCGAACAACTCAAGAGCTGGCACTGCTCATCTGTGGGCGGGGATCGCTCGAAGAAGAAATCCGCGCCGAAGTTCGCCACCATGGGCTCGCCGAGCGCGTGAAATTTCTGGGCGTGCGCCGCGATATTCCGGATGTCATGAATGCCGCCGATGGTTTTCTCATGTCGTCGTACCTGGAAGGTTTGCCGATGGTTTTACTTCAGGCGTCTTCGATCGGCATGCCGATGGTTGTCACCAATGTGGGCGGGAATCCCGAGATCGTAATTGACGGCGTAAATGGCTTTATTGTTCCGCCGCGTGATGATGAGGCGCTCGCGAGCGGCATCGAGCGGGTAATGGAGTTATCCGATACGGAGCGTTCGCTCATGGCTGAGCGCGGCCGGCAACTGGTCCGTGAAAAGTTCGAAATCGAACGTATTCTCGATCAGTGGGAAGCCCTCTATCGAGCCAAATTAACAAGAGAACTCGTGCATTAATCCAATAACTAATAAGCGGAATAAACATGGAAAACAGCAGCTATACAACAAGCAAGATAATCGAGGGCGCGCCCCTTTCAGCCGGCGAGATATTTAGAGTGCCGCGACCGGGGACCGCCGTGAGTTGGACGCACGAACTCGTTGCCCGTCAAGCTGCTTTAAGACCTACAGCACTGGCAGTACGCAGCGAGAATCAGCAGTTGAATTTCCTGGAACTCGATCAGCGGGCGAATCGTCTAGCGCGGCATATCCGGGCGCTTGGAGTCGGCGCGGAGACCCCGGTTGGGTTGTACTTTGAGCGGTCGGCCGATTTCGTGGTGGCTGCTCTGGCTGTGCTCAAGGCGGGTGGTGCTTACGTGCCTCTCGACGCGGCGTATCCTCCGGGAAGAATCGATGCCATTTTGAAAGATGCGAACGTACCGGTGCTGCTATCGCACAAATGGATGGCGGCAAGTCTGGCCGGGGGGCCATGGAAGACGGTCGATCTTGATATCGATGTCTCGAGTATTGAGAGAAATAGTTCTGAAACTCCCGAGGTAGAGGTGGCTGGACACCAACTGGCCTATATCATCTATACCTCCGGTTCAACAGGCCAGCCCAAAGGCGTAGAGATTACTCACGCAAACCTGCTTCATCTGATCCAATGGCACCAGAGCGCTTTCTCAGTGAGCGCGCGCGACTGCGCCAGCCAAATCGCGGGTCTTGCCTTTGACGCGGCGGTTTGGGAAGCGTGGTGTCATCTCGCAGTCGGCGCCAGCTTGCACTTGATTGATGAAGCCAGCCGCCGCTCGCCCGAAGGGTTAAGGGATTGGCTGGTGGCGCGCAGAATCACGATCGCCTTTGTACCGACGATCTTTGCGGAGTATCTTATTACCCTCGATTGGCCACGAAGTACCGCGCTCCGTATTCTTCTGACCGGCGCCGACACGCTGCATCGCTACCCGAATCCAGGCCTCCCTTTTGTCTTGATAAACAACTATGGCCCGACGGAATGCACGGTCCTGGTCACCTCCGGACCCGTCCATAGCGGAGAAGCTGACGGCCACATACCGTCCATCGGTCGTCCGATTGACGATACCGAAATTCTGATTATGAACGCGGAAATGAGGCAAGTCGCTAAGGGAGACGAAGGTGAAATCTGTGTCGCCGGTCCGCAGATAGGGCGCGGTTATCGCAATCTGCCGGAACTGACAGCCGGAAAGTTCGTGCGTGACGCGCGTACCGGCCAACGCCTTTATCGGACGGGCGATCGTGGACGGGCGCTGCCCGATGGTCAAATCGCTTTCCTGGGACGAATGGACGATCAAATCAAGATTCGAGGCTTCCGGGTCGAGCCTGACGAAATCGTGGCTCAGCTCAACTCGCATCCGGGCATTCGCAACAGCGTGGTCGTATCCCGCGGCGATAACGCGGATGAAAAAACGCTGGTTGCGTATCTGGTTTTGGCGGCTGGTGCTGAGCTAACAATGGGTCAAGTCAGACAATATTTACGATCGCGCCTACCCGACTACATGATCCCATCGGCCTACGTCGGCCTGCCTTCCCTGCCCATGACAACGGCCGGAAAATGCGACAAACAGGCCCTTCCCGCTCCTGGGGTCGCCAACCTGCTGCCGGAGTCTTTAGAGGCTGAGCTGGCAAATCACGGAAGTAAGAACGGCACTGAAGTTGTCATCGCTCAATTGGTACGCGGCCTAATGGAGGGCCGGCCAATTGGCCGCGACGACAATTTTTTCCTCGTCGGCGGCCATTCCCTGATGGCGGCCCAATTGCTCGCTCGCGTGCGCGAAGCCTTGGACGTAAGCCTGAACCTGCGTCAGTTGTTCGAAGCGCCTACCATTGCCTCCCTAGCTGCCGTAGTTGGGCAAAAATTGCGAAATTGAGTGGGTTTTCGATCATTGGGACGCTTTGTGCATCGAGCAAACAAACACAAAATCCGGGCAGCGAATTTCGTAACCGAGGGAATCGAATAACGATGGAAAACAGTGAGCAAACGACGAGGCGGATGGATGGCGCCCTGCCTCCGGTTAGTGAAATACACGCCTTGCCACGGCCGGATGCCGCCGCGAATTGGGCGCACGAACTCATTGCCCATCAAGCCGCTTTAAGGCCCAACGCACTAGCGGTGCGCAGCGAGAATCAGCAGTTGAACTTCCTGGAACTCGATCGGCGGGCGAATCGTTTAGCGCGGCATATCCAGGTGCTTGGAGTCGGCGCGGAGACCCCGGTTGGGTTGTACTTTGAGCGGTCGACCGACTTCGTGGTGGCTGCTCTCGCTGTGCTCAAGGCCGGTGGCGCTTACGTGCCTCTCGACGCCGCGTATCCTCCGGCACGAATCGACGCCATTTTGAAAGATGCGAATGTGCCGGTGCTGCTATCGCACAAATGGCTGGCGGCGCGCCTGCCTGCGGGCCCCTGGAAGACGGTCGATCTCGATATCGATGCCTCGAACATTGGGAGCTGCTCCGCGGAGCCATTGGCCGTGCAAGTGGCCGGGCATGAACTGGCCTACATCATTTACACATCCGGATCGATGGGCCGACCCAAAGGCGTGGAGGTCACACATGCGAACCTTTCGCATCTGATCCGTTGGTATCAACGATCCAGGGTGGTGAATACGAGCGATCGTGCCGGCCAAGTGCTAGGCCTTGCTTTTGATGCGGCAGTTTTGGAAATATGGGGCCATCTCACCGCAGGCGCCAGCTTGCACATGATAGATCAATTCAGCCGCCGATCACCCGAAGGATTGAGGGATTGGGTTGTGGCGCAAGGAATCACCATTGCATTCGTGCCAACCATCACGGCGGAACAGCTCATAACGTTCGATTGGCCGCGCTATACGGCACTTCGGATTCTTGTCACGGGCGGCGACACGTTGCATCGTTACCCGAACGCGGATCTTCCATTTGTTCTGGAGAATCAATATGGCCCGACGGAGTGTACGGTTTTGGTCACCTCGGGCCCGGTCCTCAGCGGAGGAGCTAACGGTCAGCTTCCGTCCATCGGCCGTCCGATCGACGACACCGAAATCCTAATTATGGATGCGGAGCTAAAGCGGATGTCCGCCGGCGAAGAGGGCGAAATCTGCGTCGTGGGTCCGCAGGTCGCGCGCGGCTATCGCAATCTGTCAGAACTGACAGCCGGAAAGTTCGTGCTTGATGCGGGTACCGGGCAACGCTTTTATCGGACGGGCGATCGTGGGCGGAGGATGCCCGATGGTCAAATCGCTTTCCTGGGGCGAATGGACGATCAAATCAAAATTCGAGGTTTCCGGGTTGAGCCGGCTGAAATAGTGGCTCAGCTGAATTCGCATCCGCAGATTCGTAGCAGCCTGGTCATGAGCCGTGATGACAACGCGAATGAAAAAGCGCTTGTGGCGTATGTCGTTCCGGCACTGGGGAAGCAACCGGCGGCCGGTGAACTGAGAAAGTTTTTGCAATCGCGTCTACCCGATTACATGATCCCGCCGGCCTACGTCAGCCTGCCTTCCTTGCCTATGACAACAACTGGAAAATACGATAAACAGGCCCTTCCCGCTCCTGACGCTGCCAACCTGCTGCCGGAATCTTTCGAGGTTGAGCCGGCAGACCACGGAAGTAACGGCACTGAAATTGTCATCGCTCAATTGATACGCGACCTAATGGATGGCCGGCCAATCGGCTTCGACGATAACTTTTTCCTTGTCGGCGGCCACTCGCTGATGGCGGCGCAATTGCTCGCTCGCGTGCGCGAAGCCTTGGACGTAAGCCTGAACTTGCGTCAGCTATTCGAAGCGCCCACCATTGCTTGCCTGGCCACGGCGGTCGATAGAGAACTAGCGACCAAACAAATCGGGAAGGCATAACAGAATGGAACAATTAACGACTGATTCATCGCTCAGTCTGTACCAGCTCCTGGACCCGGAAATTCTGGCAAATCCTTACCCGTTGTTCAAGAAGCTGCGCGAGACCGATCCGGTGCACTGGGATCCCTTCCTGCACGCCTGGGTGGTGACGCGCTACGAAGACGTGTTAACCGTCATGCTTCAGTATTCGGCGGATCGTACGCCTAAACCGGAACAGTTAGAAGCCATGGGCATGATGGCGGAATTGAAGCCCATTGCCCAGGTAATGGTCAAGCAGATGTTATTCATGGATGCGCCATCCCATACTCGTCTGCGTGCCTTGTGCGCGGTAGCATTCACGCCAGCCCGCGTGGCGGCTCTCAAGGAGCACATTCAGGAGGTCGCAAATCAATTAATCGACCGCGTAATCGATTCCGGCAAAATGGACGTGATTGCCGATTTCGCTAACCCGCTGCCGGCTATCGTCACGGCCGGATTGTTCGGCGTGCCTGTTGAAGACCATCAGAAGTTAAAAGACTGGTCGACTGACTTTGCCGAAATGCTGGGCAATTTCCAGCACAATCCCGACAGGGCGCGTCGCGTCCTGAAGAGCACCGAAGGTTTGTTGGATTATTTTCAAAAAGAGATTCGTGAACAGAAGCAAAATCCGCGTCCGGGGCTGGTTAGCTCACTGCTTAGCGCGGAACTGGATGGCTCTCGCCTGACGGAAGAGGAAATGGTGGCGAACCTGATTGTCACCATGGTGGGCGGCCAGGAGACGACTACAAATCTGATCGGGAACGGACTCGTATCTTTGCTTAAGAATCCCGATCAGCTTGAACTTTTGAAGGATGATTTCTCAATTTTGCCATCGGCGGTTGAAGAATTATTGCGTTATGAAAGTCCAAGCCAGCATACGGCGCGTCTGGCGCCGGACGATATGGTGCTGGGAGGCAAGAGAATTCAGAAGCGGCAAGCGGTAATCGCCGTCTTTGCCGCCGCCAACCGGGATCCGGAGCGATTTCCCGATCCGGATAGACTCGATTTGCGGCGCACCGACAATCGCCATGTGGCATTTGCGTGGGGTCCGCATTACTGCTTCGGCGCGCCGTTAGCACGCATTGAAGGACAGATCGCGTTTGAAACGATGTTGCGGCGCTTGCCGAACATCAGGCTCGAGCCGCGGGAACTGGTATGGCGAGAGAATCTTGGCTTGCGTGGCCTCAAATCGCTATTCATTTCGTTTGACGGAAGAAGTTAGGGACGATGTCCGCTCTTGCGATGCACCGCGTAGAACTGCGCAAGGCCTGCTTCGAAGACTATAAAGGCATTGCCGCGCTTGAAGGCTCGCACGGGTTAGCGAGTAAGCCTTTCGACGAATGGTGCCGCTTGTGGATCGGTAACCCATGCTATGAGGAACTTGGGCAACAATGGCCGATCGGCTGGATCCTGCAGGATGGCGATCGTATTGTTGGCTGCTCAAGCAATATACCGTTACCGTATATTTTCCGGGGCCGAAAACTGCTGGTGGCCACGGGGCGCGGTTGGGTAGTGGACGATCAATACCGCGGTTACGCTCCGCTGCTGGCGGATGAATACTTCAGTCAGGAAAACGTCGATGTATTCCTGAACAATACGGTGAATGACAAGGCGGCGAAGGCTTTCAGTACGTTTGGGTCCTCGCGCGTACCTTTGGGCGATTGGGGTACCGCGGCGTTCGCGATTACCGGGTACCGCGGATTCGCCGAAAGCGCTTTGCGCATCAAAGAAATTCCACAGCCGCGATTATTCAGTTATCCCGCCGGCCTGGCTCTTTGGCTGAAAGATCGTTTCACAGCCAAGCCTATTCCTCGATTAGACATCGAAGTAAGTCTTGCGCATGATTTTGACCAGCGCTTCGACAGGTTTTGGGAGCGCCTCCGTGAGCGCAGCAGCACCTTGTTGGCGGTACGTTCGCGTGAAGTCTTGAAATGGCACTTCGGCGCCTTGTTGGAAACAGACAAAATTTGGGTTCTCACGGCTGGAAGCGCCGATGACATTGAAGCCTACGCAATTTTCCAACGACGCGACGAACCGCAATATTCCCTAAAGCGCATGCGAATGGTCGACTTCCAGGCCTGTGAATGTCACGACCGGTACTGTGCCGCACTGATGCGGCGAGCATATGATGAATGCCGCGCACAAGGTATTCACGTACTGGAACAAGTCGGCTGCAATCTCGAAAAGACAAAGGTTTTCGAGCAAGCCGCGGCGTATCGCCGCAAGCTCCCCTCGTGGTCTTCCTTTTACTTGTCAAAGAATGCGGAACTGGCTGCTCATTTGTCCCGGCCCGACGCTTGGGCTCCTTCTTCCTACGATGGAGATTCGAGTTTATAGACAGATCGATCGCTATGCGTTTGCTAACCGTGCGGATGGGCAAGCCGCTTTGCCGGATTTGCGTTCAGACCCTTTAAAACAGCCACGAGTCCATTCATCGACTCGACACTGGAATTATATTGATCCTGGCGGACGTCCCTATAGCGCGTCTCAAGAGACAATGTTCCCGAATAGTTGATGCCCTTTAATGCTTGAAATTGGCCGGTAAAGTTAATCTCTCCCGCGCCAATCGGCTTCCATTCCTTGCCTGCCGCGTCCTTCAAATGAATGTGACTAATCCGGCTGTGGTCGAGCTGCTCCCAAACTTTAGGGAATGGCTGTTCGCCCATCTCGTAGGCGTTGCATGGATCCCAATTATGCATCAATCGCCTGTCCGGGATCGCCTTGAATAGTCTGGCAGTTTCCTCGCCTGTACCAATGTTGCAGTCGTATTCGTTCTCAACCAGAAGTGTTATGTTTTGCTGCTTCGCCACGGCGAGGGCCCTTTGCAGTTCTTCCAAAACACGGTCGAATATCGCAGCCGGATCTGCTATACGCCTGAAGGTGAAGATCCGAATTCGTTCGGCGCCAAGGGCGTGCGCTGCATCTGCTGCCCGCTTCAAGTCGTCCATTTGCCGGCCGAAGTTGGCATCTGCAGGATCGACGTATGCTGGAGTGCCTCCTACAGGGGTGGTTCCGGGTAAGGCAATCTTGTAAACAGCCGTATCGAGAACTGACAGCTTTACGCCTGCGTCATCCAGTTGTCGCTTTATTTGTCTCAGCTGACCCGGCGTGGCTTGCGCATAGACATACTTTTTCTCGCCGGCGAGTCTCAAATAACGAATCTCCGCCCAACGCAGCTGATACTTAGGGTAAAAGCTACTCAGCACGCGGATCAGATCAAAATCGACCTGGTCAGTAATGATTCCGAGCTTCCAAGGATAGTCAAAGCTCTCGGCGAAGGCATCAAGTACCGATAAACCAAAAAAAGCAGCGGCGCCCAGCCGGTTAAAATCTCTTCGGTTCACCTACTGCCTTAAAAAGTGTACTTGGCGGCAAACTGCAGAATGCGCGGCCCGGAGTCGCTAAGGATCTCGCCGAATGTGCTGTCCTGCAGGTTATTGTCGGGGTTGCTGAAGTTCGGATGGTTTATCAGGTTGAAGAACTCGAACCGCACTTCAAGCCGCTGGTGCTCTCTAACGGGAAAGTCCCGGCTTAACGCGGCATCGATGTTAAAGAACGCGGGGCCCAGTAGAGAATCCGACCCGGCATTACCAAATGTGCCCAGTGGGTTAGGAACAAAGGCGTTTGCACCGATCCACTGGAGAGTGCCAGTGTTTCGCACATACGGATTTCCCACCACATTCGGACGGTCAAGTCCGATGCCTGTCAAAGAGTTGTCGAGGCCCGTAACCGGCGTAAACCATGTTCCGCTGTGGGCTGTGAGTATTGGCGCCAGTTTCCAGCTGCCAAGCAACCGGTCGGCCCAACGATTCTTGAGGCGAGGAGACTCCACTACGAACGACAGATTAAAACCGTTCCGAAGATCAAATCCACAATTGCCGCGTTCCCCGTTTCGATTATACGGGTTTTGCGTCAATGGACCACCGAGGTCGCCGATAAAGTCCGCCTCGCTGATGCAATGCGAGTAAGTGTAATTTGCCAGAATCGTGTAGTAGTTGCTAAACCGATGCTCCCCTTTCAAAAGAAGCGCCTGATACTCCGCGTTCGCTCCATCATCCGCCTGCCAAATGCTGGAATATAAGGAGCCGGAGACGGGATTTTGGAGGTAATGCACGCGTCTCTGGTTAGTGTTCGCGGTCGTCGAACAAGGTGAGCCATTGCATGTTCCCGGTATATAGACGCCAGGATCGATGTCTTCACCAGTCCAGATATGAGTTGTTTTGTTGCCTAGGTAAGCGGCCGAAACCACCCAATCCTTAGCCGGCTGTAACTCGTAACTTAGATTCCACTCGTTTGTGTAAGTAGGATGGCCGTTAATCGGGTATGTATAGTAGCTGGCTGCGCTCGGAAAAACCTGGTTCTTGCCGGGTGGGTTTGGCGAGGGGAACGGGTTGCCGCCTGGATATCCGGCAAAAGGATTCGTCAGTCCGCCCGAAGGATTGAACAAATTAATAGTAGTGCCCCATGGCGCATCTCCGGTTTGGTCCTCCCAGTAAGCGGTCGCCATGGTGTCGTAGAAAAGTCCATAACCCACCCGAATTACCTGGCGTCCGCTTCCTGTCGGATCCCAGGCGAGTCCGGCACGCGGCTCGAAGTCCCAGGGTCTATTTGAAGTGAAAGTGGAGGGTATGCGGGGGTCGCCGGGAAAGAACAGGCCTGCTGGGGCGTTAACGAATACGCTACTCTGAGTGCCCGCGGCAAATGCAGTCGCATCAAAGTGATCCATGCGGTTGTCGATTTCGCGCCCTGGCAAGAAAGGTTCCCATCTCACGCCCAATTGGACAGTAAGCTTCTTATTGAGCCGAACCACATCATGAACATAGGCGCCGAAGTAGTTCTGCCGGGCATCGAAGGGCTGAAGGTTCCCCTGTACGAATGTATTGGGCGACCCGAGCAAGAAATCCACGAGCGCGTCACTCGTGGATTGCCCGTTAAAGGTGAAGCTGCCATTAGCCAGCGAGCCAAGCACCAGGTCAAATCGATAGTGAACCCACTCGCCGCCGACCGATATATGATGCCGGCCGCGAATGATATCCAAGTCATCGGCGAATTGAAAATTGTTTTGCCGGAGATAAGAGGGGGAGCATGTGCCGCAACCAATGGTGAAATATCCATTGACATTCACGTTCAGAAAATTCGGCTCGGGTTGATTGATATTCACACCGATGTCATTGAAGTTGATCAAGTCGGAAGCAGGTCCTCGCGTAATCGCAAGGCGGGTATAGCCGACGTGGGCGGAATTGACGACGTTGGGACTCAGCGTGTAAGTGTCGCCGATCACTGCCGACTGGCTGCGGTCTAAAACTCCGCGTTGCTGTGCCACTAAGATGTTGGAATCGCTGAATTGCGCCGGACTCGCGTAGTCCGCGAAGAAATAATGGGCAAAAAAAGTATTTTTCGCGCTTTGGTTCCAATCTACTCGACCGATGTATTGCGTTTCGCGTTGCGGCTCCGGAATAGCGTAAGTCACTTGCCCGCATGGGTTGCTCGAAACCGGTACATACTTGAGCAGGTTCACTGCCTGCTGATTGTAGAGCGAGGGAGGAACGTAATCGTTAGCGAACGGTTGCCCCGTGCTCGGGTTGACAATCGCGCGCGCCGTTCCGCTGGTCTGGCAAGCCGCGGACTCAAGTTGGCTGAAGTCGCCATTCAGCGCTGCTTGCGTGGGCGTGAAGGAGATCGACGAAGGCGGCGCGGTACGGATGATTGTGCCTTGATATCCGAAAAACCCGAATACTTTGTCCCTGACGATGGGCGCGCCCAGCGTTCCGCCGAATTGATTTCTCTTGAGGGTGTCCGGCGCCGGCGCGAAAAAGTCACGCGCATCCGCATCCCCGTTGCGAACGAATTCGAACAAATCTCCATGGAACTGATTAGTGCCGGATTTGGTCACTGCGTTGACTACTGCTCCTGCGTGCATCCCGTAGCGCGCTGAAAGGGCGCTGGTCTCAACGCTGAATTCCTGAAGTGCGTCGGGGAAGGGTAGCGGAAGGTTCACGTTGGAAAATACGTCCATATTCTCCCCGCCGTCCAGGAGATAATTTGTCCCGTTCGCCTGTCCACCGGCTACTGAAATCGCATCGGCACTAAAATAGTTTTTACTGGTATTCAAATCGGTTTGGCCATTTGCGGGACCAATGTCGTTTGCGGCCCCAGATAACATAATGAGCTGCGTCGGTTGACGCCCGTTTAACGGTAGGTCGACAATTCGCGCTTGATCGATAACCTGCGAGACGGCGGTCGTATCTGTTTTGACCATGCTCGCGTTAGCGGTGACCTCCACCTGCTGCGTAATCTGCCCTATGCGCAACGAAATGTCGATCTCGGGACTGTCACTTACCTGAAGATTGATTCCCGACTGGAGATATGCTCCGAAGCCCTGGGCTTCTACTTCCAATTTGTAAGGGCCTACGGGAAGTTCCGGCAGCACATACCTCCCGTCGGGTCCGCTCTGCGTTGCCCTGACCAGGCCCGTGCTGGTTTGCGTAACGGTTACTTTCGCAGAGGGGATGGGCGCGCCACTGGGGTCTGCGACGATCCCAGAGATCTGAGCGCTGGCAACGGCTTGGGCTCGAACGGGGTTGAAGGAAGCGGAAACGAGTAGCGATAAAACCAGGGTCAGAAGACCGGCTAGAGTCCTTCGGTTCATGATGGAATCCTTTCGTTACGTTAATAACGCTTCCATTTAATGCACTTGTTCAAGTGCTTTGTTCGAGCGCCGCTCGGCGCGTGAAAGTTCGTTACGTTAACACGCGATGCTGCTAAGGTAATCTTTCGCCCCAAAATTGTCAACTCTTTGAGAAAGATTTCCCAGAAGCGTCGAAGTGTTTCAGGCCTCCAAGCGGACTGAAAGCACCGCGGAGGGAAGCATGTCTACAGAAGCCACTCGTCGAGATGAGCTTGAACGAAGGCGTTGTCCTGCAAGTGCGGGTAGATTTGGCAAACGCGATCGATTTCCTCCATCTGCCCGGGAGAAAGATCTTCCTCCGGGTCGAGGCACCAGCGTCCACTGAGTAAGCCCTGACGGCAAAGCACTTCATGAATACCCGCGATGCAACCCCGGAAGCTGTTGACCGGGTCGAATAGAGCTGCATTGGAGTCGGTTACTTGTCCGGCAAGAGTTAGCAGCTCCAATGGCACATTTGCGGAGGAATGGACGATCTTCCGGATCCGTTTAAATTGTGAAACCGCAATGCTGGTCCACACGGCCCAGTGGCCCAACAGCCCTCCTACAATCCGCACGCTTTCCGCCCCTACGGAAAACTCGCTGAGCAAGTCGACCAGAATATTGTCGTCATTTCCGGTATAAAGAGAAATCTCCGAAGCCCTGCCGGATGCAACCACCGCCCTGACCACGTCAATCGTTTGATAGCGATTGAACGGCGCGATCTTGATAGCAACTACGTTCTCGATTTGAGCGAGCTGAGTCCAAAAATTGAATGGGAGAGAACGGCCGCCCACGGCGGGCTGAAGATAAAACCCGATGACGGGAATAATAGAGGCAATTGCGCAAGCATGCGCGAGTAATTCTGGAATCGTGGCGTCCCTCCAAGCGCCCAAGCTAAGCAGCACAGCGTCATAACCGAGTGTCGCCGCGAGTTCGGCTTCTTGGATGGCTTGCCCTGTCAGTCCGCAGACCCCCGCGATTTTTATCACGGAATGGGCCCGCATCTCATCCATCGCAAGTTCAAGGACAGGACGGAAAAGACCGGCCTTCGGATCGCGAATGGCAAATTGAGTAGTATGGACACCAACGGCGAGTCCACCGGCGCCGGAAGCGATATAGTAACGGGTCAATGCACGCTGGCGGCGTTCGTCCAGTTTCCTCTGCCGGGTAAGAGCAAGTGGGTGGGCGGGAATCACCAGCCCTTGTCGTAATTTATGCCGGACGTCAATCAGAATTTTCCGTCCCTCACGCCGAAGTGGGTTGGCTTCCGAAGAGTCGAGCCTCGGCTCACGACCCAATGGGCCGTCCAGTCGATTAGATCCTGTACGGTGACGGAAGGGTAGCCGAATAACTGGTGCGCTCTGGACGCAACGTTGAGAAGAGCCGTGTGATTTTCTTCTCCTTCCCACACCGGCTCGACCTGGAACCGGCGTCCGAATTCGAGAGCCAAATATCGAACGGAAAGCGTCTCCGGCCCGGTGATGTTGAGAATGTTGGGCGGGGATTGACAATGTGCGAAGGAGCGCAGACATGCTCCATTGGCATCGCCTTGCCAAATCACGTTCACCAGACCCATCCGTAAGTTGACCGGCCGCTGTTCGTAAACCGCGCTGGCGATATCGAGCAGAACTCCGTAACGAAGATCGATGGCATAGTTAAGGCGAAGGATCGTCACCGGGGTACCCCAGCGGTGGGAGGCGTATTCGAACATTCGTTCACGGCCCAGGGCAGACTGCGCATATTCGCCCGAAGGTTCAACGAGAGTTGACTCCGTAGCGCCTCCCTCCCTGGCCGAACGCAGCGGGTAAACGTTTCCCGTGGAAAAAGCCACGATGCGGGAGTATCTAAACCGTTCGGCGACAAGGCCGGGAAGGTAGGTGTTTATGGCCCAAGTCAGGTGCTCCGATCCGCTTGTTCCGAATTTACGCGCCGCCATAAAGACGACGTTAGGGATGTCCGGAAGATCCGACAGATCGCCGGTGTCGAGCAGATCGCAGCGAATGGTTTCGATCCCCTCCGCTTCAAACTGAGACACCAGCGCCTCATTGCTAAAACGGGCCACGGCAAGGATCCGCTTAGCTATCCCGGCTTGACGGCAAGCCCGTTGAGCCAGGCGCGCCAAGCTTGGCCCCATCTTGCCTCCGGCGCCCAGAATCATGAGGTCACCGTCTAACACGCTCATGGCTGCGACATCGGCTTCGGCCGGTTGTGAAAGGCGATCGTCCAATTCCGCTTCTGTATGAATGAAATTCGATGTTTTAGCCAAGCTCGAACCCACCTCCCGCGTAGATCATCGACTCGCTTCCTCTCATATCCGCACCCCTCACCATACGAACCAGCGCGCGCTCCGTCTTAAAATTGAGATCCTCAGCAATCTTCATCGCATGGTGGTTTGAGGGGAACAAGTCCCAATACCACTCATGGCCGCCCGCGGAGAGACAAGTCTCGATGAGTGACTGCGCCGATTCCGGCGAGCGGGCAACGCACGGCCCGATATACGATGCACGCGCGCCGGGTCGCAACATGGCAAAACCATCTTCGGCTACAAACGGAAGGCCATCGGCGGCCAGAAGCTCCAAAACTTGCGTGCGATCCGCGCCAAAGGCTTCCCGATCAAGTTCGAAGTCTGGCGTCCCGACAGGATTCCGGGGATTGAGGCTTGGGGGAATCACACCAGTCCGTGACCACCTTTCGATTATCCGCTCTTTTCGAAATCCAAGGCTCTCGTAAAGTGAGCGGCCCTGGTCCGTGGCATCCAATTTCACGGAGCGGATCTTCTTAGCTTCCGCGATTCTTAGCGCAGACTCCACAAGACGATGCGCGAAGCCGCGGTTTCTATATGCGGGATTGGTCAACACCATGCCTAACCAAGCGAGTCGATCTCCGTGGCAGATCAGCGTAGCCGTCGCCACTACATTCCCGTCGCATTCAATACCCAGGCATCCGTCCGGATGGAGACGAAGCAAAAGCATCCAGTCAGCGGCAATCTGGTTCCAGCCCGCAGCGCCGGATAAAGCTGTCACCGACGGAATATCCTGGGCAGTCAGCTGACGAATCGATGTATCGAGACAAGCGCTTCGCATTATCGACCGGGTGCGCCGTTCTTAATTTGAGAACCGCACATCTCGAGGGTACGTCGAAATATCCGCGTACGAAGATTGCGGAGAGTTTTATGGAAAGATTTCCCACGGTTGGAAACGTTCCCCGGAGAGAGAGCGCGCACCATGTGTATAATTTCACCATGCCGGGTTCAAGCAGGCTGTTGCAGGAGTTTCAGACTGGAAATGCGCGCGTCGCGGTGTACGATTCGGCGGCAGGGGCGGGAACGGCGACGGCGGCGCAAGCAGCCCGGCTGATCCAAAATGCGATCGCCAAACGGGGTCGAGCTCGCGTCATCGCGGCGACCGGCAACTCTCAAATTCCAGTGGTAAACGCGCTGATTCAAGAAAACATCGATTGGAAAGCCGTCGAGCTTTTCCACATGGACGAATATGCCGGCATGAAGGCGGATCATCCGTCCAGCTTCCGATATTGGATCAGGACGCGACTGGAAGAAAAGGTACGGCCCCGCATAACGCATTACTTGGAGGGCGACGCTACCGATCTGAAGGCGGAGATGAATCGCTATTCGCAACTTCTCAAAGAAGCGCCCGTCGATGTTGCCTTCGTCGGATTCGGTGAAAACGGTCATATCGCGTTCAACGATCCGCCAGTGGCGGATTTCAATGACCCGGCGACGGTCAAGATCGTCACGCTGGACGAGGCGTGCCGCAATCAGCAAGCCGGGGAAGGTCATTTCAGCGACGTGGCATCTGTGCCGAAAGAAGCGCTCACCATCACATGCACCGGTTTATTTAAAGCAAACGCCTGGATTTGCTGTGTTCCCGAAGGCCGAAAGGCGGAAGCGGTCCGAAATGCTTTGGAAGGCCCCATCTCAGGAGCATGCCCGGCATCGCTAGTTCGAAGGCACCCGGAAGCTTATGTTTATCTGGATGCCGATTCAGCATGCCGATTGTCGATGGTGGAGACACGCACTGGAATCGAAAGGTAGCGGAAATTTCCATGAAAAGAATTCGTCCATTCGCGAGACTGGCTCAACTGACGAGCTTAGCGATCTTCTGCTCCGCCATTTCGACCGGCGCTACGGTGCGGTTGGAGCGTTCGGCCTACCAAATCGAAATCGGCATTGACGGACAACCGTTCACGACCTACTATTTCGATCCTGAAATGGCAAAGCCCTATCTGATGCCGCTGCGAACCGCCTCAGGCACCGTAGTCACGCGCAGCTTTCCAGTGCGAAATGACGTGTCCCAAGGCGATCCCAAAGCATCCGCGTTTGAACCGCATCAGAGGCCGCTGTTTTTCGGACATGGAGATCTGGACGGACTGGATTTCTGGCAAGAGCCGGTGTTCGATCGATATTACTCCGACCATGGCCACCAGGCCTATGGGCACATGGTTTTGAAGAGCGTTGAAGAAGCGTCGAGCGATGGCGAGTCGGCGAAGGTGCTGGCGCGGTTCACGCTGAACGACCCGAGCAACCGCGTGATTGCGGAGGAAACACAGTCTTTTATTTTCCGCGGAGACGCCCGGACCCGAGTGATTGATTGCGAATTTGTGCTTTATGCAACCGCTGGTCCGCTCGATATCGGCGATACGAAAGAAGGGACGTTCGGCATCAGGCTGGCGCCTGCTCTGAGCGCGCCGCTCGGCCATATGCTGAATTCGGAGGGGGCCCTTGGAGAAAAAGCCATTTGGGGTAAGCGAGCCGATTGGGTAGATTATTCGGGAACGATTTCGGGGAAGCCCGTGGGAGTGGCAATCTTCGATTCACCGGCGAGTTTTCGTCATCCGACAACTTGGCACGCGCGCGCGTACGGCCTTTTCGCGGCGAATCCATTTGGTCTCCGCGAGTTCACTGGAGATCCTAATAAAGACGGAAGCTGGACTGTTCCGGAGGGTAAATCGGTAACCTTCCGCTATCGCGTTTTGATCCACGAGGGCAAATTCGGAGCATCCGATATTAGCGCAGCGTACAGCAAGTACGCGAATGAGAAGTGAAGGACCGCCGGCGCTGGTGGATTGTCTGGACGCTATTCTTCTCAACTGCCATCAACTACATTAACCGGCAAACCTTGTCGGTTCTAGCGCCAGTAATCTCGAAGCAGTTCCACCTAAATCACAGCGAGCTATCGAATATCTTCGGCGCGTTCCAGTTTTCCTACGCCGGAACGTGGCTGCTGGGCGGTATTTTTCTGGATATTGTGGGAACGCGCTTGGGCCTCACGATCGCGGTTATCTGGTGGTCGGCTGTCAGCTGCATCACAAGCTTTGCCAATTCGGCTTTCTCGCTTGGCATATTGCGATTTCTGCTGGGGATCGGGGAAGGTTTCAACTGGCCGGGAGCGAGCAAGGCAGTGTCGGAATTTTTTCCCGAGGAAGAACGCGGCACGGCGGTCGCTATTTTCGACAGCGGGTCAAGCGTTGGCGGCGCCGCGGCGGCGATAGCGATTCCCTGGATTGCCCTGAAGCTGGGGTGGCGCTTCGCATTTGCGTTTTCAGGCATCCTTGGTTTCCTGTGGTTGGGAATGTGGTTGGTGGTCTACCCACGCTCCTCGCCCGTTCTGAGGGAGCAACAGCGGGAGTCGCGGAAGCGGCGCGCCAAAGGCAACTGGCTTAGGATTCTCAAATGCCGCGAGACGTGGGGGGTGGTGATTGGACGCTCGCTAACCGATCCGATATGGTGGTTTTACGTTTTCTGGCTTCCGCAATATTTGAGCGACACGCGTGGCTTCAGCCTGAAACAAATTGCCGCATTCGCGTGGATACCGTTCGTGGCCGCCGATCTCGGTAACTTCGTCGGCGGCCTGAGTTCGGGAGCACTCATCAGAAGAGGAATGCCGGTGCTGCGCGCCCGAAAGTGGATCTGCGTTGTGAGCTGCGCTCCCATGTTGGCGGGGATCCCGGCCGTCCTTATTGCGAATCCGTTTTCGTCACTAGCCTTCATCTGCGTCGCCCTGTTCGGCTATGCGGCCTGGTCCACCATGGGCCTAACCTTTCCTTCCGACTTGTTCCCATCCGAAGTGGTCGCCTCCGTTACCGGATTGAGCGGACTTGCGGCCGGATTGGTCGGAACGCTATTCACGCTGCTGGTGGGGACGCTGGTCGATCGCTTCTCGTATTTCCCGGCGTTTGTGGTAGCGGCAACCGCGCCGCTGCTGGCGACGGTGAGCGTCGTAGTCTTTATTCGTCGCAGGCAGGAATGGAGTCTTGGCGAAACTGCGTAAAATGGTCGCGACGGGTGTCGCCAGGCGCGGCGGCGGCCTGCCTCAGCGGCCCGATGTGAGGAAATAGCCTTGTGAAGAAGAAGTCGTATAAGGATCTGGCCAAGCTTGCCGACGTAAGTCCGGCAACCATTTCAAGAGTTGCCAAAGGGCAGCTCAACGTGGACCCCGCTATCCGCGCGCGAGTACGAAAGGCGGCCGATACGCTTGGGATCGATCTGGAGCAAAGACGTAATGAGAAGGCCAATATCATCGCATTTATGCTGGCCAATAGAGATCTTCTACACCATTTCCAGGCGCGTATTCTGTTTGGCTCGCAAAGTTATTGCGCTTCGCAGGAACGGGAGCTTCTTTTCATGTCGTTCCGCTATTCTCCGTCCACTCCCTCCAAAGAATTACACCTTCCGAGAATTCTTTCTGAGCGCGGCATTGTGCGCGCCATGATCCTGGGAGGGACAAACTCAGCGAACATGCTCAACGCCTTGCGAGATCGTGAAATTCCATTCGCTGTTCTTGGCAACAATGTGATTGGCGACTGGGATTCGACCAAGTTCGATGCGGTGTATTCCGATGACGTGCAAGGAGCGTCCGAGCTGACATCTCACCTGATCGCGGACGGCCATCGCGACATCTGGTTCATTGGTGACGTGGAACTCCCGTGGTATGCCCGTTGCGCCGAAGGATATCGCAAGAGCATGTTGCAAGCCGGATTGCAGCCGAGGCTGAGTGAAATTCATTCCGACGATCGCCAGCTAGGCTATCTGGGAATGCGCTCGATTATCTCGCGCGGGGAGCCGGTCACAGCAGTCTTTGCCGGATCGGACCAGATTGCAAGCGGGGTCTATGAAGCATTGCGGCAACTAGGTCTTAACATTCCCGATGACATCAGCGTCGCCGGTTTTAACGACAGCGAAGGCGCTTTAATGGACCCTCCTTTGACGAGTGTCCGCGAGTTTCCGGAAGAGTTAGGCACGCACCTGGCGGAATTTGTACAGAGGCGTATTCAGAAGCCCGATCGCGAACCTCAGATGCTCACGATTCCGACCAGGATAGTGCTGCGTAAATCTACTCGGCAACTGGCCGGGGAGCCATCTCAAGAAACATCGCTTTTAGCCTCGACGGAGCGGTTGACCAGAGCTTAAGTTGCACGTCGGTCCGACTACACTTCTTCAGGAACCACAAACGGCTGGCGATAGCCGCGATCGCCATCGCGCAAAAGCCTGTCCGCCTCCTCATCGCCGATCACCCGCTGCGTTTCAGGATTGAAATTCAGCGTTCTGCCTAGACGGTAAGACGCATTGGCCAAATGCACCAACCCACACGAGATATGCCCTTCCTCGATAGGCGCCTTCAGGTCGGCTTTGTTCCGGCTAACTACGCAATCGATGAAGTTCTGAAAGTGCGCTTTTTCGGCGCCGCCATGAACGGGAGGCTGCTGATCCTGATTCCGGCCTAGCCACGCAACATAAGTGACCGCGTCTTCATCGCCGGTGGATAAGTATCCTTTCGATCCATAAAAAATATTTCCGACTGTATTGTGGCTGCCGGCCAACGGCCCAAGTTTTGCTTGGCCGGTAGATCTCTTGGGCTCCGGAGTTCCCAGGCTCTGTGTCCCTATCTCCGCTTCGTGGTTGGTGATCCAGTGTCGGACTTCGAATGTTATCATTCGCCGCTTGCCGTCCGGCAGATCGAATTCAAAGGCACAATTGAGGTCGTTTGGGGTTTCCTGGTCGTCATCGAACATGAAGTGTCCGCCTATGGCGCTCACTTTGTTCGGAAATCCCAATCCCATTCCCCATCTTGCGAGATCCACCTGGTGAACGCCTTGATTGCCCAGATCGCCATTCCCATACGTCCAATTCCAGTGCCAGTTATAGTGGAACCGATTCTTCGTGAAGGCGTGAACCGGGGCTGGACCGGTCCACAAGTCGTAATCGACTCCCGCGGGTACCGGCTGAACGGCCGCTCGACCTATAGTGTCGCGCCACTTATAGCAGAGTCCGCGCGCCATGTAGGTTTCGCCAATTAAGCCGTCTTTCATCTTCTGCACCATTTCGCGCGCGGCTGTGGCCGAACGAATTTGCGTGCCATGTTGCACGATCCGGTTGTAGCGTTGCGAAGCCCGCACCAGTTGTTTGCCTTCCCAGAGATTGTGGGAGCACGGCTTTTCGACGTAGACGTCCTTGCCTGCCTGGCAGGCCCAAATGGCCATCAACGAGTGCCAGTGATTCGGCGTGGCAATCGATATGGCATCAATCGATTTATCTTCCAGGAGTTTTCGCACGTCGACGTAAGTCGCCGGCTTGGGAAGCCCCATTTTGTCCATTTGAGAAAGCCGCTGGCTAAGCACGCTCGCATCGATGTCACATAGTGCCGCGATTTCCACATTCTGGATTTTGGCATAATTTTCCAGGTGGTCGTTTCCACGGCCGTGGAGGCCGCAAATGGCGACGCGAACGCGATTGTTGGCGCCCAGCACACGTTCCGGGCGCGTGAGCGCGCCGATAGCTGCCAAGGCGGCGATACCGCCAGTGCCGCTGCTTAGAAAATCGCGCCGCTTTAAATCATCGGACATATAGTCTCCTTAACAAATTCGCGTTAAACCAGATGCTGCAAAGTCTCTTCCACTAGCCGCTTAGTTCCGATAATAGGATCGCCCGATTCGGTTTCGAATTCCATGGAGAAAAAGCCTCGATAGGCACTGTTTCTCGCCAGTGCAAACATGGATCCGAGATCCACCCGATAGAGTTTGCCGTCCTTGCCCGCCACAGTATCCTTCACGTGACACATGTTGTAAGCATGCATGAGCATTGCCTTGACTGCGTTGTGATTGTATGCCTGATCGTGCCCGGTGAGAGAATTGCCAAAATCCGGCAGCGCGCGCAAATAGGGACTATTCACTTTCTCGATGACAGCCACCAGGAAAAATGGATCCTCGGCCACGAGATTGTCGTTCTCGAGATTGATCACGACATTTCGTTTTGCGCCATATTCGGCCAACTCGCCCAGGCTGCCGGCGGCTAGAGCAATGTCAGGCTTCTCGCTGGCGTGACCGGTGACGTGCTGTCGCACGCTCGGCGATCCAACTTGGATTGCGATATCGATGCATCTTTGGCCAAAGTCGACAGCCGCTTGACGGACAGACGCGTCACCCGCATAGAAGCGCCTTCCGGAAAGCCCCAGGTCCACAATATGCGAACCCGCTTTGTCCACTGCGGCGCGGAACGCAGTGAGGTAAGCCGGATCGGTCGAACTGAAATGATCGACCAGCGGGTTAATGTTGTGGACGTCGAATTTTTCCGCTACAAAAGCAGCAAACTCCTTGAGATCCATTCCCGGAAGGCTGGCATTTCTGCCGCGATTCGTTGGACTGTTTATGTATGCGCGGAAAGGGTATGAAGTCACCGCCAGGCGCGAGCGCGGCTGAGTAGGGAAGTGGAGCGAGGGTTGCGGGGGGAGGGCCGAAGCCTGTCGCGGAAAAAAACTGGCGGACAAGGCAGCCGGAAGACATTTTAAGAACTGCCGGCGTGCTGGCTGCCATGACGATTCGTTAGCAGTGGCCACATCCGAATAGTCAATCATAGACGTTTCAGTATGTCAAGGTGCGTTTCTTGGGTCCTTGGAAATCCGTAGTCAATTTGGCGCATTTACAAGGTTTCTTGATAAGAAAGATTTCTTGATTGTGGTCGAGCCGCAGTCTTCTCTGCACTGTTTTGTTCCTAATTGTTAGCAGTGGAAAGTGCGAGGGTCATCGCCCTGAGCACACCCTCCAATGAGCGCTTGCTGGTTTCAGCGTGAGTGAGCCCCGGCATTTTAAACTCGCACTCAAGCGACATCGTTTCGTGATATTCGTCTCGCAGCAACTGTACAAACTGTCCCTCGAGATCAATCTGCCCTTCGCCCGCAAGACTCTCTGAGCAATGCTTTAAGTTTGGCTCGCAGGCCATGCCCTTTAAGTGCATGTGCCAGATTCGTCTCTTATCCAGCGCATTGTAGCCGTCGGGGAATGAAATTTCACCTTGCGAATATCCATTCCCGACATCCCAATTGGCGCCCAGATTATGAGCAGGCGCTAGCGTTAAGATCCCGGCAAGCTCCCGGCCGGTCGCGGCATTGCACGATTCTTCATTCTCAATCACCAAACGCATTCCGGCGCGGTTTGCCACTCCGGCAGCCTTGTCGAGTTCCTCCGCAATCCGCCCCGAAAGCTGCTGGGGCTGGGCCACGCGCCAGAAGGTGAACCCGCGGATCTTGTCCGCGCCCCACGCATGTGCGCGATCACACGCACGTTTTAGGAGCTCCATTTGGCCTGTATAGGCATAGCTGTCCTTTTCGCTATTCACGGGTTTCGTGCCCGGCAAAGTGCATTTGTACAAAGCCGAATCGACGACAGACAAGCGAAATCCATACCGATCAAGCAAATCCTTAATCCGCTGAATCTGAGTGGCGCTTGCTTCTGTGTTGTAGATGCCGTAGACCTCTCGAATCTCGACCCAAGCGAGTCCGTAACTCTTCATGATCTTGAGTGCTTCCTCAAAATCTTGTGAGAACCCATCGCTGATGGCTCCCAATTTGAAGCGGCTGAGTGGCGATATCGCCGTTTGGCCAGCGGTGGCTCCGGGCGCAAACCAAGTCGAGCCGTAAAGAACTCCCATCATTCTCAGAAATGCACGTCGGTCCATGATCCTCATTTCCTCGTTCCCCACAACTTTTCACTGTCGCAAACTCACATTGGACATCCGCCTGACGCCATGATGGGCCTCCCGCTCAACGGCTCGCCCATGGTTCTACGCGACACCAGCATCGAAGGGATCTACGCGCCGGACAGGAAGCCGTAGCGCCTTAGCGGAAACTGCCCTTGGTCGCGGACGGCCCCGCCCTGCTACAATCGCCTATACTATCGCCTTCCGGGTGCGTAGCGGTCTTGGCCGGATATTTGGGGCGGCGCCCTCGCGCGGACCAAATGACGGCGCCTCGTGGGAAAAAAACTCAAATTCACCTTCTTTCCAGCGCCATCGGCGCCGATGCTGTTAAATAAGTAATCGGAAACTACGAGAGCGCAAAATGGTTCTTCCCTTCGGAAAGAGAGCTCCTCGTTGACGAGCCCGTCGCCATCAACCAAGACTAAAGTCGTTGTTGCTACGACAGTTATGCTGTCGTTCATTTCGTTTTGGCGAGCCTCGGCGATCGTATTGAGCGACCTCGCCTCGTCCGCCTACTACGCTGGTGGAATCGCCGAAACCGCCATCGGCAAGTCCGCTCCCTGGTTCATCCTGGCGATTATGCTGTTCGGCTTCGCCATTCGCGCAATTTACGTCGAAAGCTGCAGCATGTTCGTCCGCGGCGGAGTGTACAAGGTTGTGCACGAAGCCATGGGCGCAACGCTGGCTAAGTTTTCGGTTTCGGCTCTGATGTTCGATTACGTGCTCACCGGCCCCATCAGCGCGGTCAGCGCCGGTCTGTATCTGGCCGGTCTCATCAATGAACTGGCGGACTACACGCACTTGTCCATTTACCACGTTCCGGCGCCTTTCTTAGCCGGCGGGTTCGCGCTTGTGGTCACGGTGTACTTCTGGTGGCAGAACACTATCGGCATTCGCGAATCGAGCGAGAAGGCGCTCCGCATCATGCAGATCACCAGCGTGATGGTTGTGCTGCTGATCGGCTGGTGCGCGCTGACCATGGCGTTGAAGGGTTTTCAGTTCGTTCCGCTGCCGACAAAGGCCAGCTTGCACTACGGCCCGAATGCGCTGGGCTGGCTGCGGGGCACGGTTGCGCCCAGTATTACCTTCATCGCTATTCTGGTGGGCCTGGGTCATTCATTGCTGGCGATGAGCGGTTTCGAGACGCTCGCGCAGGTCTATCGCGAGATTGAGGCGCCGAAGCTCAAGAACCTGAGGAAGACCGGGATGGTTGTGATCCTCTACAGCCTGTTTTTTACATCGCTGGTTTCCTTCTTCGCGGTCATGCTTATTCCGGATGCGCAACGCGGCAAATACCTGGACAATCTGATCGGCGGATTATCCATTTATCTGGTGGGCCCGATGCCGCTGAAGCTGCTCTTTCACGCATTCGTTGTTTTAGTTGGAACGCTGATCCTCTCGGGCGCGGTGAATACTGCAATCATCGGCTCGAACGGCGTGCTTAACCGGGTCGCGGAGGACGGTGTTTTGCCCGACTGGTTCCGTCAACCCCACAAGAGATATGGCACCACAAGCCGGTTGATTAATCTGGTCGTCATTCTCCAGATCGTCACGATCGTGTTGAGCAAGGGCAACGTGGACACACTCGGCGAAGCTTACGCATTCGGCGTTATCTGGAGCTTCGCCATGAAGGCGCTCTCGGTTCTGGTGTTGCGTTACAAGCGGCCCGAGGCGCGCGAGTGGAAGGTGCCTCTCAATTTCCACGTCGGCAAAACGGAAATACCGGTTGGGCTGATTCTGATCACGTGCACTCTGTTCCTGCTGGCGATAATCAATGTAGTCACCAAGGAAACAGCGACTATTTCCGGGTCGATTTTTACGGTGGGCTTCTTCACTGTCTTTGCCTTGTCGGAGCGGCATAATCGTCGTAAGCGGAAGCTGACGGCGGGGGATCAGGAGAAGTTCCGTCTGGAGGAGCGCGCCGATGCGTCTGTTGAGGACGTACATGTTCGGCCGGGAAGCATCCTGGTCGAAGTGAATGATCGTACCCGTCTGCAGCACCTGCAGCAAGTGCTCCAGGAGGTGAATCCGGACAAGCAGGATGTCGTGGTGATGGCGGTGCATCGAATCGGAATCCTCGGTTCGGGCGAGTACCGTCTCTCACCGGAGCAGATTTGCAGCGACCGCGAAATCGAGCTGTTTAGCAAAGTAGTGAATATCGCCGAAAAGGCCGGCAAGCACGTCGAGTTGCTTACCGTTCCGGGTAGAGACGACTATTGGGCGCTCGTGTCGGCGGCACAACATCTCGATGCGTCGCGGATCGTCACCGATTCTTCTCCGAATTTCTCGATCGATGAGCAGGCGCGCGAGGTCGGACGGGCTTGGGAGCAATTGCCTGCGCCGCGGCCTGCCTTAACGCTGGAAATCGCAGGTTCCGACGGCCGTGAAACGCAGTTGTTCTCTCTAGGACCGCACCCGCCGCGGTTGTGGCCCAGCGATGTCAATTTGGTTCACCGCCTGTGGCAGGAATTGTCAGACCGGCCGAATATTGGCGGAAAGCTCCATCATCGCGATATTGTGAGCGTGGCCCTGAACCGGCTGGAGCAGCAGTTGCATTCCAGGCAGGCCGGTGAAATCCTGACCGATATCGATCGCGAGTTGGCGCGCGAGCCCGAGAAAATTCCCCCCAGTTCCAACGGCGCGGGCTAAAACGTTGGGACGGTACCGTAGAAGCATGAAGGTCATCTCATCTCGGGAACTGCTCAAGAACGAACTTTTCACGATAGTGGAAGAAGTCGCTAACGATCCGAGCGGCTTTGAGATCAAGCGCTCGATTGTTCGTCATCCCGGTTCGGCTGTGATGATGCCGGTTGACGAGAAAGACCGCGTTCTTCTCGTAAAACAATTCCGGCTTCCGGCCGAGCGCGATCTTTGGGAACTGCCCGCGGGCAGATTGGATCCCGGAGAGTCTCCGCTGAAAGCCGCGAAAAGGGAACTGCGCGAAGAAACCGGATTCAGCGCGAAAAAATGGGTAAAGCTCGCTTCATTTTGGGCTAGCCCAGGATATGTCGACGAAAAGATGAACCTGTTCCTCGCGCAGGATTTGACAGAAGGCGAGCAGACGCCGATGGAAGATGAGCGCATCGAGATCCGCTGGTTCTCGAGGAAAGAAATTGGCGATCTTATTCGCGAAGGAAAGATAGTGGACGCCAAAACAATGATCGGCTACTTCCTGTGGCTCGATTATAGACGCCGGCCGGCGAAATGAGCTCCTGTTTCGGGCGCTATTCGCTAGTCAGGGGGCGCTCCATCAATTCGCGAATGGCCTGCCTGGGATCTTTCGATTCATATAGCACCTCGTGCATTTTGTCGATGATCGGCAGATCCACTTTTTTCTCGATCCCGAGCTGGTGAGCCGCCCGGCATGTGCCGACTCCCTCGGCGACCATATTCATGCCCTGAAGGATTTCTTCCAATCGGCGGCCTTCGCCAAGCTGCATTCCGACGAAACGGTTTCGGGACAGATTGCCGGTGGCGGTGAGCACCAGGTCGCCTAAGCCCGCCAGACCGCTCAAAGTGCGTGGGCAGCCGCCGAGAGTCACCGCAAGGCGGGTAATTTCCGCAAGCCCCCGCGTGATGAGCGCCGCAATGCCGTTGCTCCCGAGCCCAAGCCCGTGGCAGATGCCCGCGCCGATGGCGATCACATTCTTAAGCGCCGCTCCGAGCTCCACGCCAATCACGTCGCTGCTCGCGTACAACCGCAGAGTGGGAGTGGCGAAGGCGCGTTGGATCTCTTCCGCCAGCGCGAGGTCTTCCGACGCGACGACTACCGCGGCTGGCTCGCCGGCGGCGATTTCCCGGGCGAATGTAGGGCCGGAAAGAACGGCGATTGGGCGCTGGGGCGAGAGGAAAAGCGCTCGCGATATGACCTCCGACATCCGGCAGAGCGTGTTCTCTTCAATGCCCTTTGCGGCGCTGACCAGCGTCGCGCGTCGCGGCAGATGAGGCTCAGCGGCTTCGAGCACGGCACGCAAATACCGCGATGGAATAGCGACGATCGCGATATCGGCATCCTCAAACGCAAGTGCCATGTTGGATGAAACGCTAACTTGCCGCGGCAGCAGGAAACCGGGAAGATAGCGGCGGTTCTCGCGGAGTCGTGCGATTTCTTCAGCCCGAGCCTCGTCGCGAGCCCACAACCGAACGCACTCAAAACGCGGCGCGAGAGCAATGGCCAGAGCGGTTCCCCAACTGCCAGCGCCAAACACAGCCAGGCGCGAGGGCTTTTGAGATTTGTCCTCCGCTGAAGACCTCGCTCTCATTCTGCCGATCCGCCTTTGAGTGAAAACGCGTGCTCCCGCCCGCTTCTCAGTCTGGAAATGTTGGTTCTATGCCGATAAACGATGAGCAACGCCGCCAGGATAGATGCGGCGAGAATAAACCGCGGAGAACGATTCGACAGCCAAACAGCGAACGGAAACGATATCGCGCCGAAGATCGAACCGAGCGAAATGTACTTGCTGAATTTCACCACCGCGAAAAAAACCACAGCGGAGATTGCGAGAGCCAATGGGGTTATATAGAGGAACGCCCCGACGAAGCAGGCGACCGCTTTCCCGCCTTTGAAGCGGAGAAGTACCGGATAGCAATGGCCAAGCATAACCGCTACCGCGGCAAGCCCGAGCGCCTGAGAAGCGCCATTCGTCAGCTCCGCCGCGAGCCGGACCGCGATAAATCCCTTGCAAATGTCCAGAAGCAGAACGACCACGCCGGCCTTGCGTCCGAAGCTTCTGTGAACGTTCGTTGCGCCGATATTTCCGCTACCCATCTTGCGAATATCTTTGCCGGCCGAGAGCCGCACAAACCAATATCCGAACGGCAAGCCGCCGATCAAATAGGCCAACGCGGTTACGGCAGCCAGAATCCAATAGGGAGGACTCGAAGTCACTTCCTAGATGTTACGAAGCGGCGAGCGCGGACTCGAATCTGTACTCCCGCAGCTTGACATAGGCGCTCGCACTCGATCCTGGATCGCTCCGGAACAGAGCGAACTGCGCGACAGCAAACCTGCCCAGCGCGGCGGGCTGCAGTTCCTCCACTCTTCGACGGAGGCGCTGAAGCGGAACCGGATTTTTTACGCGGGCAAGCGTCAGGTGAGGAGCGTATTCCCGTTCTTCCTTAACGATGCCGAGCGTCTCAAGCCGTTCTTCGGTATCGCGCGCCAAGCCGGCTAGCGCAGCGCCGCCGTGAACTCCGGCCCACAGCACTCGAGGCGAGCGCTCGTTCGGAAACCAGCCTAGATTCTTGATCTCTATTTCAAATTCGTTGCGCGGCAACAAGGACGTCAGCGCATTATGCAGATCCTCCAAACGCAACTCATCCCAGCCGCCGATAAATTTTGTCGTGATGTGCAGGTGGTCAAGCAGACTCCACTTGATCAACGCTTCCGGACGGAGCGCGCTGAGAAGACGTTCCAGGCGGAGCAAAACTTCGGAAGGCAAATCGATCGCTACAAATAGCCGCATGGGAATTCCGTGCTAATGTTCTAGCGTACTTGGCGGCATTCTACAAATCGGAAGAACGCGACCCTTGGCCGGCGCGCAAACTGATTCGCGAAACGGAGCCGCTCAGCCTGTCCTTTTTCGAGCGTCCCGCGGCGGAGCTGGCGCGCGGCTTGCTCAGTTGCATATTGCTGCACGGTGAAACCGCGGGCATGCTGGTTGAGACTGAGGCCTACCTGGGCCTCGACGACTTGGCTGCCCATGCCTCACATGGCAAGACGGAGCGCACCCGAGTTCTGTTCGGCCCGGCTGGGCGCGCGTATGTTTATTTCATCTACGGCATGCATGAATGCCTGAACGTAGTCGCGGACCAAGACAGCACGCCCGGTTGTGTGCTGATCCGCGCCCTCGAGCCGCTCTGCGGGTTAGCGGCAATGTACGAACGCCGGAACTGGCACGGACCCGTGATCGGCTTGGCCAATGGGCCGGGGAAGCTCACCCAGGCTCTCGCTATCACCCGGCAGCAATATGGCCAGCGTCTGGATCGAGGCGAGTTGACGATTCGAAGATTTCGGAAGACGCCGGAATTTGCAGTAGAAGTGACACCGCGCGTAGGAATCAAGGAATGCGTAGATTGGCCGTTGCGCTTCACTTGGGCCGGTCATCCGTGCGTCAGTAAACGATGATACTTAGAATGATGCTCCGCTTATCTTTTGCTGTGGGCCTTTCCTGCGCCTGCCTTTATGCTCAGGCGATCACCGGATCAAACCTGGACGAACGCGTCAAGGCAAAGATTCATGCGTTTCCCGGAAAAGTAAGCCTGTACGCGCAGAATCTGGAAACCGGCGTAAGTTACGGAGTGCGGGCCGAAGATCCGGTCCGCACCGCCAGCACGATCAAGCTTGCCATTATGACCGAATGTTTCAGCGAAGTGGCCGAAGGCAAGTTGAAGTGGAATGAGCCGCTCAAGATCGCGGACGACGAAAAAGTCTCCGGCAGCGGCGTGGTGCAGGACCTTTCAGACGGCGACGAGCTTCCCATTCGGGATCTGATGGACCTGATGATCGTTGTAAGCGATAACACGGCCACGAATCTGATCCTCAATCGAATTGGAGGGAATGCCGTAAACGCACGCATGGCGCAGCTTGGATTTCAGCAGACTCGCGTGATGCGTAAGATCCTCGGCGATGGAACGAATTTGAAGCCGCGCCCGAGCGGCATCACCGCCGAAGGCGCGAAACCCGAAAACAAGAAGTGGGGAATCGGCCGCAGTAGCCCGCGCGAAATGGTCACAATTCTCGAAAAGCTATACCACGGGCAATTAGTCGGCAAGGCAGCTTCGGACGACATGACCTCGGTTCTCAAACGCCAGCGCGATCACGATGGCATTGGCCGCGATTTAAAAGACGTCGTAATCGCCAATAAGTCCGGCGCGCTCGATCACTTGAGGAGCGATGTGGGCATCGTTTATTCGAAGGGAGGCCCAATCGCTATGGCCATTACCGTTGACGACATCCCCGAGATAGACTATACGCCGGACAATCCAGGCGACCTTCTGATTTCGGCGCTCTCGCAGATTCTAATCGACGGGCTTGCGGCAGACCACTAATCAGCTCATCCGGTGCTTCTTGCCCTTATGCCGCTTTACCTTATGCGGTTTCGGATGATAGGGATCAGTCGCGGCGCTGGAGAGGCCGGAAAGCGCCGCCGTGGAAAGGAGCAGCGCCGCCATGAGGGCAAGAGACAACTTCATTGGAAGAACCTCGCGAACGTAGTGTTCCCCAGAAGGGATAAATCTCTTATCGACGCCCTCCGGCTCAGTAACGGTAATGATCGGCCTTGTAAGGGCCTTCCGGTGGCACTCCCAGGTATTCGGCTTGTTTCGGAGTCAAGGTTGTGAGCTTCACGCCGATCTTCTCAAGGTGCAGTCTCGCGACTTCCTCGTCAAGCTTCTTCGGCAAAGTGTAAACGCCGATCTCGTAAGTATCGCGATTGTTCCACAAATCGATCTGCGCCAGCGTCTGGTTCGAGAAGCTGTTGCTCATGACGAAACTCGGGTGGCCCGTTGCACAGCCCAAATTGACCAGCCGTCCTTCGGCGAGCATAAAAATGCTGTGACCGTCCGGGAAAGTGTACATATCTACCTGCGGCTTGATGTTGGTCCGCTTCACATCCGCTTCGGCATTCAACCGGTCCACCTGGATTTCGTTATCGAAATGCCCGATATTGCAAACAATTGCCTGATCCTTCATGTAGCGCATGTGCTCCAAAGTGAGGATATCGACGTTTCCCGTGCAGGTGACGTAGATGTCGCCCCGGCCCAGAGTTTCTTCGAGCGTTGTGACCTCAAACCCTTCCATTGCGGCTTGCAGCGCATTGATGGGATCGATCTCAGTCACGATCACGCGAGCGCCCATGCCGCGCAGCGAATGAGAGGAACCTTTTCCGACGTCTCCATATCCGCAAATCACGGCGACTTTGCCCGCCACCATCACGTCTGTCGCGCGCTTGATGCCGTCGGCCAGCGATTCGCGGCAGCCGTACAGATTGTCGAACTTCGATTTCGTAACCGAATCGTTTACGTTGATTGCGGGAACCAGCAATTTGCCCGCTTCCTGCATCTTGTAAAGACGATGAACGCCGGTGGTCGTCTCTTCGGAGACGCCGCGCCACTCCTTAGCGAGCTTGTGCCACCGCTGGGGGTCTTCTTTGTGAACTTTCTTGAGGAGATCTTTAATGACCTTCTCTTCGTGGTTTGAGCTCGGCGTGTTGGCCCAATCCCCGCCTTCCTCGAGTTCATAGCCTTTGTGGATCAGCAGCGTAACGTCTCCGCCGTCGTCCACCACAAGCTGCGGTCCCTTTCCGTCCGGATGACTGAGGGCCTGATAAGTACACCACCAGTACTCTTCCAAGCTCTCGCCTTTCCAGGCAAAGACCGGGACGCCCGAAGCGGCAATCGCAGCCGCGGCATGATCCTGAGTCGAAAAGATGTTACAACTCGCCCAGCGAATGTCAGCCCCGAGATCGGCCAGCGTCTCAATCAACACTGCCGTCTGGATCGTCATATGCAGCGATCCAGTTACCCGCACGCCCGCCAGCGGCCTTTGCGGCGCATATTTCGCTCGAATGGCCATCAACCCGGGCATCTCGTGCTCGGCGATCGAGATCTCCTTGCGCCCCCAGCCGGCAAGCGCCAGGTCGGCGACCTTATAGTCTGCAGTTTGATTAAGAGTAGCGGAACCCATCCATGAACCTCACTGCCATTATATCTAAAAATCTTGATATGTTGATGGGTGGGTATGTCTCTAGTCCTGAAATCGATGCGGCTGCTAAGCGATCCCGCGCGGGTCCGCCTGCTGCTCCTGCTCGAACGCGAGGAGCTATCCGTGGCGGAATTGCAGGAAATTCTTGCGAAAGGACAGAGCCAGATCTCTACTCATCTTTCTCAGCTTAAGCAGGCTGGAATCGTGGAAGACCGTCGCACTGGCAAGAATATGTTCTACCGCCTGAAAACGGCTCGGGGCGGGGAAGGCAAGCTGTTCGCTCAATTATTGGAGGTGTTGCGCAAAAGCGCGGCGGCAATACCGGAAGCCGAGCACGACCGCAACGCCTTGAAATTGGTGTTAAGCAAGCGCCGCGACAAGATGCGGGCCTATTTCGATGGGCTCGCGGGCCGTTTTGGCCGGGAATCTCTCCCGGGGCGTTCCTGGAAAGGCATCGCCGCCGCCCTGCTGGCTTTGATGCCGCCCCTGGTGATTGCCGATCTCGGGGCAGGCGAAGGCAGCTTCTCCCAGCTTCTCGCGCAGCGCGCCCGGCGTGTCATCGCTATCGACAATTCCGCGAAAATGGTGAAATTTGGCGGAGGCCTGGCACGCAAACATAGTCTGAAAAATCTGGAATACCGCCTGGGCGACATGGAATCCGTGCCGATTCCCGCATCCGAAGTGGATCTGGCGTTCTTCAGCCAATCCTTGCATCACGCTCCTCATCCCGAGCGCGCCATTGCCGAGGCCTGGCGCATTCTGAAGCCAGGGGGCCGCATCGCGATTCTCGATCTGATGCGCCACCAGTTTGAAGAAGCGCGGGAAATGTATGCCGATCTCTGGCTCGGCTTCACGGAGCTTGAGATCCAGCGGTTCTTGAAGAAAGCCGGTTTTCGCAATAGCCGCACAGTTGTCGTACACCGCGAGCCGGATGCCCCCCACTTCGAAACTTTGTTAGCGGTCGCCGATAAGCCCGCGAGCGCCGGAAAGCGCTAGTCGCGCGGGTTCAGTGAATTTTCTAAAAAGCTACCATCAAAACAAGGAATGGCGATTCAGACCCTTTTTGGCTCAGTCCCCGCTGAACCTAATCTGCTCGACCGGCTAAAGGCCGGTATTCAGAAAACGCGCTCGGGACTGGTGGATCGGCTCGAGGACGTACTTTCCGGGAAGAAAGAGATTGATTCCGATCTTCTCGATGAACTCGAATACACGCTCATTACCGCGGATCTGGGCGTGCGAACGGTTCAGGATATCTTAGAGCAAATCCGGCTTCGCGTCGATCGTAAGATGACCGGCGATGCAGCCGAAATCCGTAGTCTCATCCGCGAACAATTGCTCGAGGTTCTTCGCGCCTCCGAGACCTCAATCCGGGTGGTTGCGGCGCCGCCGGCGGTCGTCATGCTGGTGGGTGTCAATGGCGCGGGTAAAACAACAACCATAGGCAAACTGGCGCATCGTTTTCTGGGCGAGGGCCGGAAAGTTTTGCTGTGCGCTGCCGATACGTTCCGCGCAGCCGCCATCGAGCAGCTGGAAGTATGGGCCCAACGCGCCGGCGTAGATCTGATCCGCCAGAAAAGCGGCGCGGACCCGAGCGCGGTGGTGTTTGACGCCCTGCAGGCTGCCAAAGCGCGAGGAGTCGATTATGTCATCGTCGATACGGCCGGCCGTCTCCATACCAAGGAGAATCTCATGTCGGAACTCGATAAGATGCGTCGGACCTGCCAGCGTGTGGTTCCGGGCTCGCCGCACGAGGTCTGGCTGGTGCTCGACGCTACCACCGGCCAGAACGGATTGGAGCAGGCGCGTAAGTTCACTGAATCGGCGGGCGTAACGGGCATCATACTGACCAAACTCGACGGCACCGCGAAGGGAGGCGTCGTCGTGGCCATCGCGCGCGAGTTGAATCTGCCGATCCGGTTTATTGGTGTCGGTGAAAAGCTTGACGATCTGCTGCCTTTCGAACCCGACAAATTCATAGCATCCCTATTCGATTAGCCCTGCCATGCCGGTCGTGACTTGTTACATGAAGGAAGCGCTTCAACTCGCAGAGCGGGGGCGTGGTCTCACGAGCCCGAATCCCACGGTGGGGGCGGTGCTGGTGAGGGACGATGCCATTGTCGGCCGCGGGTTTCACACTTGGGCGGGTCTGGATCACGCCGAGATCGGCGCTTTGCGCGAGGCTCAAGAAGCGGCCCGCGGCGCGACGCTCTATGTGACTCTCGAGCCCTGCTCGCATCAGGGCCGCACCAAGCCCTGTGTGGAAGCGCTCATCCAGGCTGGCGTTCGCCGCGTGGTTGCGGCTATGCGGGATCCCAACCCGCAAGTGAGCGGAGCGGGATTTGCCAAGCTTCGAAATGCCGGAATCGAGGTCCAGGTGGATGAAGCATACACTGCCGAAGCCGAGCGCCTCAACGAAGCTTTTAGTCATTTCATGAAAACCGGTCGGCCGCTGGTCACCGTCAAAGCCGCAGTCACTTTAGATGGTAAGATCGCCGCTCCGCAAGACAACGTTGGCTGGATCACCAGCGCGATCGCGAGAGCGGATGTGCAGCAGGTCCGCCATTTCTCCGACGCGATTCTTACCGGTCTCGGCACCGTGCTCGAAGACGATTGCTTGCTCACGGATCGTTCCGGCCGCGAGCGCAGCCGCCCGCTTCTGCGCATTGTGCTCGATTCGCAGCTTCGGATTCCGCTTCAATCCAAAATGATTACTAGCGCCAAAGCCGACGTCCTGGTTGTGGGAACGTCGGCAGCGCACGCGGATCGTAAGAAGGCTCTCGAATCGGCGGGCATTCAGGTTCTCATAGCGGATGGCGCGGGAGGCCGGACCGATCCGCGTAAAGTCATCGATTACCTGGCGCAGGAACGCTATCTCTCGCTGATGGTGGAAGCCGGAAGTAAGGTGAATTGGACGATGCTCGATATGCAAATTGCCGACAAGATTCTTTTTTATTACGCGCCGAAGATTTTGGGCGGACTCAAGAGCCTCCCCGTTGCCGGTGGCGCGGGACGCATGCGCCGCGCCGATGCGATTCTACTGGAACGCCTTTCCGTGCATCCTGTTTCGCAAGATGAGTTTGCAGTAGAAGCCTACGTCGTCAAAACGTAATGTTCACCGGAATTGTTGAGGAACTCGGCCGGGTAATCGAACTGACCGCCAAAGCGACGGGCGCGAGGATCGGTGTCGCGTGTTCAGCGATTCTTCACGACGCCGTCTCAGGCGCGAGTATCGCCGTCAATGGAGTCTGTGTAACAGCGGTTGAATTGAGCGCCGAGAGCTTTTCCGCCGACCTCGCTCCCGAGACTCTGAAGCGGACGAATCTGGGAGACTTGAAACCCGGATCGTTGGTGAATTTGGAGCGACCTTTGCGCGCCAGCAGCCGCCTGGATGGCCACTTTGTCCTGGGACACGTCGATGGAACCGCCGAAATCCTGTCGCTCGAGCCGCTTGGGGACGATAATTGGTGGCTGCGCATCCGCGTATCTCGCGAACTGGCGCGTTATATCGTGAGCAAGGGCTCGGTTGCCGTAGACGGCATCAGCCTCACAGTGGCCGAAATTGTCGAAGACGCGATCGGGTTTACGATCATTCCTCATACCTACCGGCACACCACGCTTGCTGCCTACGCCCCAGGCTCGCGAGTGAACATCGAGGTGGATATTCTCGCGAAGCATCTCGAAAAACTGATTGCCCCCATGCGCGAATAGCAGCGCGATCGCGCTCGCGACATTCGCGGTGAGATAAGCTATCCGTTACGCCAAAAACTCAACCACAGCGGAGTTATCTCATTGCCTAGCTGGCGCGCGGGACGAAGGCTTCGGCCCGGTTGGAGAAGTATTTGGCTCGCGATGCTGTTGGGAGCGACAGGGCTGGCGCGGCAGCCTGTGGCGTTTCCGCACAACACTCACATGAAGCTGGGATTGGAGTGCGTGGATTGCCATATCGGCGCGGATACTCGCGCGGAGGCGGGCATTCCCTCAGTCCGTAAGTGCATGCTGTGCCACGCCAAGCTCGCAAGAGAAAAGCCCGAGGTTCAGAAAGTCATCTCGTACGCGAATCGGAATATTGAGATTCCGTGGGAGCGGGTGTACGGGTTTTCAACGGACGCGCATGTGAAGTTCCGCCACGCTCCGCATTACCAGGCGGGCATTGGTTGTTCAACGTGCCATGGCGACTTAACGAAGGCGACCGTGGCGGAGCGCGTCGTGACTCACAATATGGGCACTTGTCTCACTTGTCATAGGCAGAAGCATGCCTCCCAGGATTGCGCCGCATGCCACTACTGATTCCCGTCTGTCACCCGTTCGCGCCGCGGAGGGACACGCTTTAAGCTTATGGATCGCCGCAATTTTTTCAAGATTGTGTCGGCTGTTTCGGCGACGGTAGCCACCAGCGGCTGCGGGAAAAAAAGCGACGCGCTCATACCGCTGCTCGTTCCCGATCACGAAATCGTTCCCGGCGAAGAGCAGTGGCATCCTTCGGTGTGTGGCGAATGTGGTGCAGGCTGCGGCGTCATTATACGCGTCATGGAGGGCGAGCGCGTAATTGAACGCAAGGGAGAAAAGTTTCGTGAGCGCATCGCGTGCGTGAAAAAAATCGAAGGCAATCCGCTGGACCCGGTGAGCGGAGGCCGGCTCTGCGCGCGGGGCCATGCCGCCCTTCAATCTCTCTACAACCCGGACCGGGTACAAGGGCCGCTGCGTCGGACCGGATCTCGCGGAAAAGCCGAATTTGCGCCGATTTCCTGGGAAGATGGCCTGGAAGCTGCGGCGGAAAAGCTCAAGAAGATTCGCTCGGAGGACCCTCATAAAATTCTGTTTCTCACCAGTCCTCAAATGAGTTCGCGCGCGCTGAACATCCAGCGCTTTCTCGGATCGATTGGCGCTCCGCCCCCGCTTACCTGCTCTATCGGCAGCCTCGCCGTCGAGAGGAAGGCCGCTGATGTGGCGTTCGGCTGGAAAGGCTTACCGCGTTACGATTTGGGCCACGCGCGATATGCGCTCGGAGTGGGCGCCGACTTTCTGGGCGGCTGGGCCTCACCGGTTTATTACGCTCGCCAGTTCGGCCAATTCCGGCAGGGTCGCCCCGATACACGCGGCAGATTGGCGCAGGCTGAATCGAGGCTGTCCATCACCGCCTCGAGCGCGGATGAGTGGCTGCCCGTTCGCCCCGGCTTTGAGCTTCATCTTATCCTCGCCATCTCCCGTTTGCTGATCGATGAGAAACTTGCGCGCAGCCCGGAGCGGTTGCCGGTTCCGGTCATGCAATCGATCGAGGCTGCGGATCTGGCCGCTCTCCTGCGCTCGACCGGCATCGAGGAAAGGCGTCTCCGCCGCATCGCGAGAGAATTGGGCGAATCGGAGGCGCCCCTGGTGATTGCGGGAGCTTCCATTATCCATAGCAATTCGCTCCGCACCCTGGTGGCGGCGCACTACCTGAATTTTCTGCTGGGCAATATCGGAAAACCTGGCGGCGTTTTCCCTCCGAACCCCGAGACCGCCGCGAAGCCTCCGGAAAATAATAACGTTGCCGAAGCTTTGCGGGGTGCCCGAATTCTACTGCTGGATGGGGAAAATCCCGTGTACAGTCTCCCCTCGACGAGCGGAGTTTCACACGCCCTCGCGGGCATGGAGGCAATCGTTGGTTTCGGAGGATTTATCGACGACTCCGCGGCTTATGCCGACGTGATACTTCCAGATCGCCATACGTTCGAATCCGCTCTCGCCGTCGTGCCTGCGGTTTCGCCGCGTCCGGCGATTACCACCACCGTGCCCTTTGTGCAGCCGCTCTACGACACGCAGCCGATCGAGCAAACGCTGGGCGACCTCGCGCGAAAACTGAATGTTGTTTTTGAAGCCGTCAGCGCGAAGAGCTTCATTGAGCCTCTACTGCCGCCCGATCAGACCTGGGATGACGTCGCGCGCCAGGGCGGTCTCTGGCTGGATGTTCCGGACGAAGCTGCGTCAACCGAAGTCGGCTCGCTAAAGATGCCAGTCGAAGCCCTCGAAGCAACCGACCCTGTTTTCGCTGGGGCGCCGGAGCAGTTTCCGTTGCTGTTTCAGCCTTACCCGTCGCTTCAATATCACGATGGACGCGGCGCGAACTTGCCCTGGATGCAGGAACTGCCGGATCCGGTTTCGAGTTCCATGTGGGGTCTTCCGCTAGAAATCGATCCTCAGACTGCGGCTCGGTTGGATCTGACCAACGGCGATTGGGTGCGCGTGGATTCAGGCAGCGGAAGTCTGGAAGCTCTGGCCTATGTGCATCCGGCGGCGCTGCCAGGAGTAGTCAGTATGGCTGTCGGCGAAGGGCACACGCATTATGGACGTTATGCCTCCGGCCGGGGCGCTAATCCGCTCTCGATTCTCGCGCCTGCGTGGGAACAGGCTTCTGGAGCACCCGTATTCGGCGGCACGCGGGTGCGCCTCACGCGATTGGATCGGAAGCCCGAAGATCTGATCCAGTTCTCGCCGCGCGACCGGGAACAGGGGCCTTGGGGGTACAGGTGAACGAAGAGAGCAAAGTGGAACACCGCTGGGGTATGGCCATCGATCTGGACCGCTGCACAGGCTGCCAGGCTTGTGTTGCCGCCTGCCACGCCGAAAATAACCTGCCGCTCTCAGATCCGGAATCGGCGGCTAAAGGACGCGCGGTTCATTGGATTCGCGTGGATCGCTATTACGAAGGTGAATTCCCGAACCTGCGGGTCAAGTACATGCCCGTGCTGTGTCAGCAGTGTGATGAAGCGCCTTGTGAGCCGGTTTGTCCGGTCTATGCCACTTATAAGAATCCGGAAGGGCTCAACGTGCAGGTCTATAACCGCTGCGTGGGGACGCGCTACTGCGCCAACAACTGCCCTTACTCGGTCCGCTTCTTCAACTGGTTCGATCCGGTGTGGCCCGCGCCGCTCGATCTCCAGCAGAATCCCGATGTTTCCATTCGCATGGCCGGAGTGATGGAGAAATGCACTTTCTGCATCCAGCGCATCAAGAGAGCCGAAGGAGACGCGCGCGAGGACGGCCGGACGCTGGCCGATGGAGACATCCAGCCCGCCTGCGTGCAATCTTGTCCAGCCGAAGCGATGATCTTTGGCGATCTGAACGATTCGGAAAGCAAAGTTTCGCGCCTGGCGGGAAGCGGGCGCTCCACCCGCCTGCTGGAAGAATTGGGGACCCAGCCGAAAGTGTTCTATTTGCAAAGGGCAAAATAAAGTGGCCGCCGCTCCGGAACTCATTTCCTATCAGCAGGTGCGCGGTGACCTATGGCGCCCCCTTTCCGGAGCCGGCCCACGCTATCTGGCAGTGGTTACATTGCTCTCCGCCGTAGTGCTTTGGGGCGGAATCGCCTGGGCGTACCAGCTTCACGCCGGAATCGGCGTCGCTGGAATCCGGCGGCCGGTCTTCTGGGCGTTTTATATTGTGAACTTTGTTTTTTGGATAGGCATCTCCCATGCCGGCACGCTGATTTCGGCGATCCTGCGCTTAACCGATGCGAACTGGCGCAAGCCAGTGACGCGCGCGGCGGAAGCCATTACGGTATTCGCGCTCATGATCGGCGGTATGTTTCCGATCATCCACCTGGGACGCGCCTGGGTTTTTTATTGGCTGATCCCTTATCCCAATTCCAGGCTTCTATGGCCGAACTTCCGGTCGCCGTTATTGTGGGATTTGACCGCCATCAGCACCTATCTGATCGGCAGCACGATTTATCTATTCCTGCCGCTGATCCCCGATATCGCGCAACTCTCCGAACACGCTACGGGATGGCGGCGGCATTTCTACCGCGCTCTTTCACTAGGCTGGACCGGCAGCGATCGCGAGTGGCGGTCGCTTGAGCGCGCCATGAAACTGATGGCCGGAATCATCCTTGCCGTAGCGGTTTCCGTTCACACTGTGGTCGCTTGGGACTTTTCCATGTCCATTGCGCCCATGTGGCACAGCAGCATTTTCGGACCTTATTTTGTGGTGGGCGCCATCTTCAGCGGAATCGCCGCTCTGCTGCTGGTGATGTCCATCATCCGAAAGACCATGCATCTTGAAAAATATCTGACTCCCCATCACTTCGATAATCTCGGCAAGCTGCTGCTTCTGATGAGCCTGCTGTGGCTCTACTTCACTATCGCCGAGAACCTGACCGCCTGGTATGGCAACGATCCGAGCGAGATGAATGTGTTCGGGTCACGCATCCGCGGACACTTCTCTCCTTACTTCTGGATCATGGTGCTCTTTAATTTCGTTATTCCGTTTGTGTTCCTGGGCATACGGCGCCTGCGTACGGTCCGGACGACAACTTTCGCCTCAATAACAGTACTAATCGGCATGTGGCTCGAGCGCTATCTGATCA